>Ga0307989_1001120_pt1 | contig 15121 bp, 14 predicted proteins | sample EllFjometagen185_FD_203164 | JGI IMG/M metagenome (GOLD analysis project Ga0307989, IMG submission 203164) | Marine microbial communities from Ellis Fjord, Antarctic Ocean - #185 | ecosystem: Environmental > Aquatic > Marine > Unclassified | place: Southern Ocean | collected 2014-10-08
ATGGGATTCCTGAATCGTGCTTATAAGAATTAAAATAGAGCTTCTTAGTGAAGCGCAGCGAAAATAAGCCTTGTTTGAGTTCGGTACGAACGAGTTTGGCGTTTTTTCACGAAGCGAACATAGAAACTCTTTTAATTCTTATGCTAAGAATCAGGGATGCCATTTCAGTGAATGTTCTGCAAAAACCTAACCGGACATTACTGAACCTTGTCAATATTTCCCTAAAGAATCACTTGTTTGATCAAATCAAACCAAAGATACTTTCAGTTAAAAAGTCAATACAAATAAATAACGCATTTCGCCGACAATCAACTTTATATAAATCATTTTTTATCAATATCAGGTATCATGACAGACCCCTCAGCGCATCAAAACACATATCCGGAACCCCAAAGACTTTCCTTTCCCATCGATGAAGTCAAAAATGAGTGGCTCTCGATGTTGTTGGATTCATATCATATTGCTGACAAAGGGGTATATGAAGGCATACGACGAAAACTGAATCAAGGACGGGAACTGGCATGTGCCAAAGGTTGTTCGGCCTGTTGCGCTGCTCACACCACAATCCCTATCTATCCGCTGGAGATCATTGGTATTTATTGGTATTCTATTGACAAGCTTCCGCATAAAGCTCAGTTAAAACTGGTAAATCATCTGCGTAATACTTCCAAACTGAAGAGTTGCCCGTTTTTAATCGATCAGTCCTGTTCAATTCATCCTGTGCGCCCTTTAGCTTGCCGACATTTCAATGTTTTCGACACGGTCTGCGCAGAAGGTGAAGATGCTTTTTATACCCGTAGAGAAGATGTGTTGACACCGCTTAAAAAGTTTCAAAATGATGCTCTGTCAGCGATGTTGCCTTTTCATGGTTATAAGAAAAAAGCCCAACGAAAAGAAGCACTCAAGTCCGGTTATATCCACACTCAGGCGCAGGTTTTACAGGATATTGACTGGTCCAATCTGGCAAACAGAATCAATCCATCCCCATTTCCTCTTTAGTTCCTTTCAGGGTTCTTATTCGGATTAGGATACATGTCAAAATAAAAACAGAAAAAATCTATTGAATTTTTCATCTAAATAGTAAAAACTCATTAAGGTTTTTTAAATTAAGGGATGACGATGGTTCGTCTTACCGTCAAAGTTAGTACACTTAAAGAAATCTATTCAGACCAGATAAATACACAAATTATTTCCATATAACCCAATGAGGTATAGAAAATGACAACTGTTAATGGGGTAGAATACCCCAAACTCACTGTTTTAGAGATGACATCTCAACTTCGATCTTTAATGACGATTATTCGTGATAAAAACACCAAAAGAAATGATTTTATTTTTTATGCAGATCGAATTAATCGTCTTTTAATTGAAGAGGGGTTGAATTTTCTACCTACGGTGGAAAAGATCATTGAAACCCGAACCGGAGAAAAATATATCGGTTCAGAGTTCATCGGAAAAATCTGTGCGGTCCCAATCATCCGAGCCGGCTTAAGTATGGAAAATGTGATTCGGGAAGTGGCAAAAAAAATCCGGATTACCCATATTCTCATTCAGCGGAATGAGGAAACTGCCGAACCCATTTTTTTCAAAGAGTGGTTACCGGAGGATATCAAAGAAAGATTTGTTTTAATTCTGGACCCGATGCTAGCCACCGGGGGATCTGTAATCGAAACCATCAAAACTTTAAAATCAAAAGATGTTCCGGAAGAGAAAATTATATTTATTAATCTCGTAGCTGCACCAGAAGGGATTGAAAACGTATTCACCAAATACCCGGGTATTCGAATTATCACCGCAGAAGTCGATAAGAAACTGAATGAACAGGCATATATTATCCCTGGACTGGGTGATTATGGAGACATCTATTTTGGCACCGACTAAATCAGACGGGTAAGGTTAACTAGTGCCTGAACGAAAACCCTGTAAAATTCAGTTATTATTCATTTTGCTGACTTAGTTCCATATTGAAGATTCGAGCTTTCAGTAATCAGTCATCAGCTATCAGTTTTTAAGTGACTGAAAACAAGTTTGTTTTTACTGAAGACTGATAGCTGACAACTGATGGCTTCTTGACTTTCATATTGAATGCTATTTTTAAAACCAGGCTATAATTGAAAACAGGGACTTTTCGTTCAGGCACTAACTAACCCTCTTTTCCGCAGAACCTTTGACATTTTTATATCAAAACAATCAAAAGGTTCTGCACTCATCATCCGGAATTATCCTTTTAACAAATCCAGACCCATGTCAGACCTCATTATTTCCAGAAGCTGTACTATTCCCGCCAATGAAATCGAAATCAGTGCTATACGGTCTCAGGGGGCTGGTGGTCAAGCAGTTAACAAGATATCTTCTGCCATTCATTTAAGATTCGATGTAAAAAATTCAACCCTGACCGAATCCCAAAAAGAAAAAATTTTAACTATTAGTGATCAAAGATTATCCAAAGAAGGCGTCATTATTATCAAGGCTCAAACCAGCCGCCGCCAGGAAAAAAACAGAACCGAAGCTTTAGATCGGCTGAAAAAACTAATTGCTGACGCTCTGAAAGAACCCAAAAAACGTAGACCCACCAAACCCACCAGAGGTTCACAGGAAAAAAGAATAAATCATAAAGTCAACCGGGGGAAAACCAAATCCCTGAGAGAAAAAGTTGATTATTAAATTAAACAATTAAACTACGTCCCCTGAATATCTAAATTTCAAGTTTTCAGTAGTCAGCCTTCAGTTTTCAGTTTTTAAGTGGTTGAAAACCAGGGATTTTCGTTCAAGCATTATTTATGGGTCATCATTTTTTTTTCCAACCATCTCGCAGCCAAAGAACAGGAAAATGTTAAGCAGAAATAGACCAGCGTGATGGTAATCCAGATTTCAAACGTCAGGTAGGTGGCTGACATCAGTTCCATTCCCTGAAAAGTCAATTCCTGGATTGAAATAACTGAAACAATGGCTGAGTCTTTAATGGTGGAAATGAACTGGCCGGTCATGGCCGGTAGAATTGTGCGAAAAGCCTGTGGCAACACCACGTGTTGATATTTATCACGAACTGACAGTCCCAGTGAGTCAGCGGCCTCCCATTGCCCCTTAGGCACAGCATCCAGCCCAGCTCGAATGATCTCGGTAAAATAAGCACCTTCGTAAATAGCCATAGTGAGAAGCGCCGAAAGAAAAGCAGAAAAATGCGCTTTGGGGGCAAACAACAGGGTCAGAATTTTGGCGGTGGTTTCTGAACGTCCCGCGAGAAATCCATCCACATTCAGCCATGTCATGATCTGGTTTCCAAAGAAAAAGTAGAACAGAAAGATCAAAACCAGCGGGGGAGTATTTCTGACCAGTTCGACATAGGTTTGTCCAATCAGTCTCAAATACAGACTCTTTGAGCGAATCATCAGACTCATGACAGTCCCCAGAATCAGGGCCAGGATAGAAGACCAGATGCTGATACGAATGGTCGTAAGAATACCCTGCACCAGCAGATTCGGTACCCAGGATTGCAACGACTGATCATACCGGAAAAAATACTGCGGAATGACAGCCCAGTTCCAGCGATAATTCAGCGATGACGATATATGGTTTACCAGCAAGGCAACACCAGCTGTCAAAATAATTAACAGGATCAGATCCAACCGATTCAGTCGAATTGCCTTTTTTTTCCCCTTGACGGTCATTATTGAATCCTGTCCGCCCAGTCCCTGGTTTCAAACCAGTATGCCTTTCTTTCTGCCAGCCATCCTTGCGCAGATTTAAGGGTTATCCAGTTGTTGAAATAGTTCATGGTGTCAAAATCCCCTTTTTGCAGGGCGAATCCGATCGGTTCTTTGGTAAAGGTACCACTGAAAGGAATAAACAGGGTGTCTGAGTATTTGATAGCCTGAAAAGCCGGCAAGGGAGCAGAAGCGATCACTGCATGCACCCGATTTGAAAGCAGTTCCTGGATCGCCTGAGATTCATCGTCAAACAACTTCAGGGATGCCTTAGGCATGAATTTTTTGGCGGCTGCAGCTGCTGAAGTGCCTATTCTGGCAGCAATAGTCACACTCGTTTTGTTGAAATCTTCCAGCGTCTGAAAACCTTTCGCTTTTTTCTTGTGAGCAACCAGGGACATCCCAGTGTAATCATAAGGAATTGAAAAATTAACCTTCAGGTTCCTGCCAGGGCTTATTCCCATCCCGCCAATAATTACATCAAATTTACCCGTCAGGAGGGCAGGTATAATCCCGGACCATTTAGTAGGGACAAATTCCGCCTTAACTCCCAGATCCTTCGCCAGCTGCCGGGCTACATCTATTTCAAACCCCATCAGGTTTCCTTCTTTGTCTTTCATGGCCCAGGGAACAAAAGTCGACATTCCAATTTTCAGCGTTCCACGCTTCAACACCTTTTCTAGCAAAGCCTCGCTGGAGACCTGATCTTTCTGATTATCGGCATTTTCCGATATACATCCGGAAAAAAGCAGTACAAGGCTGATACAAAAAACAAAACAGATTGTTTTTAAGATTTTCATAGGTTTCTCCTTATAAATATAGATTTTACTAAAAAGTTGACCACCCTCTCTCCAACGGGCTAATTAATTATCTCTCCTGCTTTTTCTCCAAAAATCGAACCAGTTGAGAAAGTGGCAGAGTCATTGCCAGATACAACAGAGCGACCGTGAACCAGATTTCAAATGATAGAAACGTTTCTGCAATAATCGCCTGACCTTGCATGGTTAGATCATATATAGCGATGACACTCACCAGAGCGGAGTCCTTGATCAGTGAAATCCCCTGACCCGCCAGCGGTGGCATCATCATACGCAGTGCCTGCGGCAGGATTACATACCGATAGGCGACTCCTTTTGACATCCCCAGAGAACGCGCCGCTTCCCATTGACCCGTGGGAATGGCTGAAATCCCTCCACGGATGATTTCAGAAGCATAAGCCCCTTCAAACAAACTCAAGGCAATCACTGCCGAGGTGAAAGCCCCCATCTCAAAAACAGGAGCGATGACAAAATACCAGAATAATAGTTGTATCAGTAATGGTGTATTTCGGATGGTCTCAATATAAATTTCGGCAATTATATTTCCGACAACGGAGTTAGATAACTTCAGCAACGCTGAAATCAAACCGATCAATGACGAGAGCAATAAGCCAATAACCGAAATCTGAAGAGTTACCGCCAGCCCCTGCAGCAGTATTCCGGGTTCAAGACCGAACTCGGTCACTGGGACCAGATATCTCCAAACCCGGTACCATTGCCAGTTGTATCCGATCTGCACTGAATTATAAAGAAAAATGGCTCCCAGTATACCCATCGTCAGTAGGTATTTAAACAGATCGAAGCTGATTTTAGATTTTACTATGAACCGGATAATTGTTTTCATACCTTTGTTCATCACAGGCTGTTCTTATTCAGATTTAAATCAGTGCGGGAACCTATATCTGAGGGTGTCTTTTGAAAGTTGAGCAATACTTTAGCTAACAACCGACTCAGGTCTTCTTTTTCATAATCGGCAAATCCTGTATATACTTTTTTAATCAACTCTTTCGAAATTTCTTCGAAGTCAGGAATCAGACTTCTTCCTTTGGGTGTTAGAGAAACCAGATTCACCCGGTTGTCTGTTACTGACGATTTTTTCTGAACAAACCCAAGCTTTACCAGCTTCTCGACCAGTACAGTAACCGTGTTTTTTTTTCGGTCGATCCGCTGGGCAATTACTTTCATGGGAACGATTTCTTCCTGAAACAGGATGACCAGTATACCACCATGGGATGGAGAAATCCCTTTGAGTCCTCTCTCCATCAGTGACCTTATAATCTGGTCATTGGCATAACGTCTGATTTTTCCAATAATCGAAATGATGTTTTGTTTTTCCATATAAATATTTTAGTTCCATATGGAACCAAATGTCAAATTATTATTTAAACATTCACCACAACAATCCAGTAGAGCTGAATTACAAGACTTGTTGGTTAAAGGACTCTTGATAACCACATTTGAGATTTTTAAAACTGAATAGAACCCGCTTATTCATCAGAGCAATCGCATGAAAATCATTCTCCTTGTCATCCTCGCGAAAGCGGGGATCCAGGGATTGGATTGTTGATTTTCATGCCGGAGTCTAGACTCCCGCTTTCGCGGGAATGAAAATAATAACAATGAGATGAAAAAATTTCATACGATTGCCCTAACCTATTCATCCTATTCGCTTTATTTAAAACATAATTATTGATAGAATCTTCGAATTAAATTATAGGTTTATCTGCTGGCCATCTCAGACATCTCAGTCAAGGAATTGACCAATCATTTTGATTTTGACGAACCCACCCATTTTATTAAGTTTTTTAAAAAACACACCGCCATGACACCCTCTCAGTTCAAGCAATCCTTGAAAACCTAGTCGACGGTTCAATATTTACCACTTTTTATCAGGGATCAACCTTTATCTATTAACTAGCTAAAGCTATCTTTATATCAGAAGTTCACTAAATATTAACCCTGATAAAAGGAAATATCTTCCTTTTACGATCTGTTTAGAATTGAGAATAGACAAGTCGTGGAACATTGGGATACCGTTGAAGAAATTCTGCCAGAAAATAAATGGCAAAACGATAATAGTAAATTCTAACCCGCTTGAAGGAATTTCAAGTAAAAAAGCAACCGCTGTTTTGTTAGAATAAAAGTAACTATTCAACAAAATTTGAGCAGTTATAAAAAATACGAAAGTATCAGCTTTTCTATAATTGGCTCAAAAGGCAGAAAGAAGTGCTGAGACGTTCAGAGCCTTTTACTCTTATTTCTAGCTGGCTGATTTTTCGATTTTTCAACTAAAATTTCAAGTCTTACTTTTAAGTAACAAGTTGGAAAATATAGGTCCCAAACTACCACCATTCAGTGATCTGAAGATTGTTATTTTTTTTTGTGCGGGCTCGCCCATTGGGACACTGAATAGTTACTTAAAATCTATATTTTTAAGCACCTGCCCCAGATAATTCCACCGAAGTTGTCGGATTATTTTACAGTTTGATGAAAGGCGGAGACATCGGAATAATGCACATGCCGTCTTTCGGCCACACTTCAGCCTTTGGTATCGATCAATAGCAAACTGTGGGCTGAGTCGCACAAGGTCGAAATCGGCTCATTCTATGCGGTGATGGCAATATCCATTTCACTATTGCCCTATCAATCTTCTTTATTACAGCATATTTCATACCGAAAATTGCCCATGTATCAGTCATCGCTTTAACTTTGATATTTCAAGTCAATATTACAAAAATTTGAGACTGCTAAATCAGATTATCCTTTAAAATAGTTGCGTTTATGCACATATAGTGGATTGCGCAGTCTTTTTTTTGCAACGTTTAGCTCGATTTTTATAAGGGATTGCAGGGAGGGTTGGTAGTGATTTGGCGTAAAATATGACATCGATTTGGCTTTATACACGGTCAGGTAGGTACAGCAAAGAAACTGCAGAGGATATTTATCGCATCGAAAAAGGAGGGCCGGGGTCGCTTCCTCGGCCGATCCGCCTTTAGAGTTAAGGCTTGTGCATAATCGAAGGTGTGTAGCAGAACTGTCTGCTGGAATTTAATGTTCACTTAACGCTTGACGTCCAGCATCTTTACTGCTTCATCCACAGTAGCAATTTCCCGACCCAGTTCTCTGGCAATTCTGACCATTCTTTCCACCATCTGTGCATTGCTTTTGGCCAATACACCCCTCTCATAATAGATGGAGTCTTCCAGCCCGGTTCGAATATTAGCACCCTGACACATCGCCATTACGGTTGACGGCAGGTTGAATTTGCTGATGGTGATCACCTGCCATTTTGATCCTTCCGGGATCGCATCAATCATGGCGCTCATCAGTTTGGGAGAGGTCGGGACTCCTCCTGCGATACTCAGCACCAGGCTATAGTGGACCGGTACTCTTAAAGCGCCATGTTCAACCAACACCTTCATATTTTCGATATGACTGATGTCATAACATTCACATTCGATGGCAATATCCATTTCATAACATTTCTGGATAAACTCGCCGTTCCACCGGATGGGGTTTTCAAAGGTTCTGCCATTCAGGGCAAACTCAAAAGAGCCGGCATTGATGGTCATCATATCCGGTTTGGGAACCATGGTAGTCAGGGCCATCCGCTGCACAAGTGTGGCATCAACAGTCTCACCCGGATTGCCGTTGGGGTGAGGAAGTCCGCCGATCCCGTTGCCCACCTGTGTGATGATGGGACATTTGGCATTGATTTTACTAATGACATCCCCATAAATATCCAAGTCGGCCGTCGTTGCACCCTGTTTGTCACGGACATGGATATGGGCGACAGAGGCTCCGGCATTATAACAGTCATAAAAATCCTGCGCGATATCATCGGGTTGCTCCGGAATAGCAGGATTGCTAGCTTTGCCATGAATACCACCGGTTGTGGCTGCGGTGATGATAAGCTTATCCATTTTATCTATTTCAAGGGATATTTCCATATTTAATCCTTTATTTTATTGTTTCGATTTTGGGATACATAATCCATTGTAATGCATGCACCATCCGTGAAATACCATCACCGATTCGCCGGTGTATGCGCTTCTTCCATAGAGGCTAGCGGCAATGCCCCAGCTCTTTTTCGATTCCAGTCTATTAACCCATTAAAAACTCCGGGCGCTGGAACAACGGGTCTGGATATTGATAAAATCCCTTTCCCGATTTGACACCTAGCTCAGCTCGCTCCATAAAAGGGGCTAATAAAATGACAATCTCATCGATACGGTCTACTGGATAGACCCCGGTGTATACCGGCTTTTTTATCTCCTCGAGAAAACAATCGATCCCCTCTGTCCATTCTCAAAGAGTTAGGATCGTTTTTTTTTGCAATTAACACACCCTACCTCTCTGACCGATCTATTATTCCAAAATTACCTGTGAAAAGGTTGAAAGAGCTAGTCTGGATTAGACTCTATCTCGAATGGATAGCCCTTCTCCCTGGAGTTGCTTGTCATTTTATTCAGAGATGGGAAGGATGGCAGGAAGTCCGAGGTTCAAATTATCAATTATAAGTGGTGACTGAACGATAATCTGGTTGGAATGAAAGGCTGATTTTTGACAAAATATGCGGTATATAACACTCGATGAACCATATTTCACTCGCTGGCTATTTAAAAAAAACGCACTTCCACCCAGATTCATACTAGATTCCCGATTTCGCGGGAATGACAATAATAGCAATGGTATAAAAAATATCCTGCGATTGCCCTAGGTGACGTTGTTTAAATTAAACTTTTATTATCGCGCGACAGCGACAGGAGTTATCGATTCTATCAAAGTTTAAATGTTAAGTGGAGATCATATAATTCCATGCAGACATCCTCCCTTTTTACCTAATTCTTCGATTCTGGCAGTTACCTTAGGGTCTTCCATCAAGGGGGGAGCGTGGAAAGGTTTTTGTCTGGCATCAATGATCAAAGGACCCGTGCATCCCCAGTGTTTATTTTTTATAAAACTGCCTGCTCCATAGATATCATGGGAGGGGTTAGACCGGGTAAAGGTGATCCAAAGGAAATTATTCAGATGACGAGTTGCAAAGTCGCTGTCTTCAGTGACGACAATCAAAGATATTCCAGTAGGGGTTTGAATATTTTCCAGCTTTGTCTCCAACTTTTGCATCTCTTCAGTAGTTGAGGTTTCATCTTTAAAAGAAGGACCTTCAATTATCAATATTCCAGGCATGGCGAATGCCGGATTTTTAAAGCCAGCAGGCAGATTAAAATTTGCGGGCAATGAATGAGTCAACTCTCGCTTTTTTTCGCCACATGCCGCAATAACAACTTTTGAGCCTTTATTGCGCCCAGATCCAGAGTAATCCAGGGAGTCAATCGTTGTTTCTGTCTGAAAATGGAGGTCTCGCTGCCATTCAATTCTTTCCAGAATGAATGTTAAATATTCACTCACATTGTTAATATCCAGAGTTCGACCGGGTTCCACTGAGGTGATAAACAGATATTTGGCCAGAGATGTGTGCCCATAACCCAGTATTAAATTGGCTACTGTCAGAATCTCCATAGGTTTCGTTTTTTTACCCGGAACATAGCTTTCCCTGCCGATCGCGAAAAGAAGAGGGTGAACACCAGCTGCGTCCACCGCATGAAGGGATTCAACACCAGGTAAGGTTTTGGGCACAACGGGATTGGTTATTTCATGAACCAATTTACCGAACGTCGTATCTTCCTGTGGCGGTCGTCCCACAATCGTAAATGGCCAGATAGCGCCCTCCCGGTGGTAGACGGATTCTACTTTCAAGTATGGAAGCTCGTGCTGAAGGTCATAGTAGCCCACATGATCCCCGAAAGGTCCCTCCGGCCGGGTATCACCTTCGACAATCGTCCCGGTAATACAAAAATCCGCTTCGGTGGAGATGATAAAACCATTTTTGCGGGCATATCGAAACCGCCTTCCTCCCAGCGCTCCAGCAAATGCCACCTCCGGCATGCCTTCTGGAAGCGGCATAACCGCGGCAAATGTATGACTCGGTGGTCCACCAACAAAAATACTTACTTTAAGCGGAACGCCCATTTTCTGTGCAATGGTATGATGAATTCCGATATCGCGACGAATCTGGTAATGCAGACCGACTTCTTTATTTAAGTGATAGTTATTTCCAGATAGTTGAATCCTGTACATCCCCAGGTTTGATCCCATAATGCCAGGTCTTTCCGGATTTTCGGTGAGAACCTGGGGCAGATGGATGAATCCACCACCTTCTTTAGGCCAGGCCCTGATTTGGGGAAGTTGATCAATCGTTGTTTGCCTTTTAAAAACAGGACCCTGTTTAACCTTTTTAGGCAGAGCGGTCATTCCGGTAATAGGAAACGACAGAGATTGCATGGGTGCCTTAAAAAAGCTGGCAGGATCTGCTCCCAAGCTCATAGCATGTTTTACCCGCTTCAAAGTAGAACGAAAAATGAATCGTGAGCGGTCCATCGTCCCAAAAAGATTAGAAACAGCGGGAAACGGACTTCCCTTCACTTTCTCAAAAAACAGAGCCGGTCCCTGATTAAGGTAAACCCTTCGCTGTACTTCAGCCATTTCAAGATCGGGGTCCATTTCATCTTTTATTCGAACAAGATGACCATGCTTTTCCAGATCATCCACACACTCTTTTAAGCTTTTATAAATCATTCGCTATCACCTGTAAGTAATTTTGTACAAACCCAAACACTCCATTCTCTCTTCAGCCAATTTCTTAAAATTTAGCCATTGCTTTCGCAGCATAGTGAGGTCTCCCCAGGATAATACCATTTTTACAAACATCTGCGGGTAACCCGGGTTAAAAAAATCATATTGCCGTTTATTTAATAACCGATTGACGAGATTAAAGAAATACTTCAAAATATCGAGTATATCCCACTCATTTTTTATTCGACGGGGTTAAAGCTTCCGTCTGTTTTTTCATTAGCTGTAACAATGAATCTCTATCTTTGGTTATAATAAAGATTACATCTGAATAAATCAACTCTGGTCTAGCAAGAAATATGATGGGACATTCTTTTCATGGTATCCCATGTTATCATCCATCTTATGAACGTCCCCCTTTTTATAGAGGTGAAAATGGGAACATCAAGAATACTTCGTTGGACAGCTTTTCCGGGGGTTTTGGCTGGGATTCTTTATCTGCTTTTGGGCGTGGCCCATCTTTTTCCTTTACCTAACGTAAACCACCCATCAACAGCTTGGTTTGTCTTTGGGTTGATATGGGTATTCTCTGTAGCTCTATGGTTAACAGGTCTTTATCTTTTGCATAGAGATACAATTAGATGGACCGGATTTATGGGGTATGCCAGTGCTTTGGCTGGCCACATCATTATCGGGATCTGGCTCTACAAGGCAGATTTTAACATTATAGTGGCTCAAAAGAATTTTTCCCTTTGGGTAGGACTCGCTATATTCTTATCTGCATGGGGTCTTATGATGTTTGGCACAACTTTAATTCATGCTGAACGGGTTCCTCATTGGATGATAGTGTGTTGGGCTGGAGGACTTATTGTTGGCACAACAGGTATTGGCGGTCGGTGGCCAGGTTATTTATTTCTGGCTGCCATCGGCATCATCGGATGCAGTTTCTTTATTTGGAGAGGTCCTAAGAAAAAAACAGATGTTTCTGGTCCAAAATCAACCCTGATAGGCAATGGGCAACGGCTTGCTTCCCTCGACATACTGAGAGGGTTGATTATGATTGTCATGGCCATTGATCATGCCAGTTTCTATATTCTAAAAACCCACTCTTTTGAGATATGGAATCTTCCAGTCACTCGTTATGTTGGGAATAGCGGCGTATTTCTGACCCGATTTGTCACCCATTTTTGTGCACCTGGTTTTTTCTTTCTCATGGGTACCGGCATCATTCTTTTTGCAGGTTCACGTAAAAAACAAGGGTGGTCAAACGGGAAAGTGATGCGTCATCTGGTAATCAGAGGCACTATAATTATTGCCTTGGAAAAAGTCCTCTGGACAACCATCTTATTTGGTAACTTGGAATTCACAAAATTTGGCGTACTCTATGCTCTGGGTGGCGCAATGATCGCATCCACCCTTTTTCTAAGGTTTAACAGCATTATATTGCTGTGTATTGGACTGGCGGGGATGATTGTCTCACAACTTATACCTCAACTTTTTCTTAACAGTGGGATCTATAATCATCCGCTTTCAATTTTATTTGCCGTTCCGAGATCTGTAGGCAAATGGATAAACATCTATCCACTTCTTCCCTGGCTAAGTATAACGCTGCTTGGCATGGTATTTGGAAAAGAACTGCAAAAAGGTCAGGAAAAGGCGTATCGCAAGCTATTAATTGCGGCAATCAGCTGTTTGGTTTTATTCGTTATCGTAAGAGGAATCGGCGGTTTTGGCAATTTGCGCCCCCCGGTCGGCTCCCATTGGACCGGATTTCTTAGTCTAATTAAATATCCACCGAGTCTCACCTTTATTCTTTTGACACTGGGCGTTAACGGTCTTCTTTTAATTCTACTCGAAAAGTTTCATCACTCCTTTGGCAACTGGAAAACGCCTGTAGCTGTTTTTGGAAAAACAGCTCTCTATTTTTACTTTGCCCATTGGTTTCTCTATTCAACCATCGGACTACCTTTCTATTTCATTAAGGGTAACCTTATTTGGCTATACGCAGGATGGGCATTTGGTCTTTTAATGCTTTATCCAATTTGTCGCCAATACCTTGAGTTTAAGCAAAAAACAGCTCCTGATTCGATTTGGCGGTTTATTTAATGCAAATAAAACTTTATATTGACGGAGACGCTCTACCAAACGTTCTCAAGCCTATCTTGCTTCGTGCAATTCAACGTCTAAAACTGCCCACTTTTGTAATATCAAACCAGTTTATTTCTATTGGAAATTCCAAGCTGATTACTTATATTATCGTTGGATCTGGAGCTGATGTAGCAGATCATCGCATTGTAGAGATGGTTAAAGAAAATGATTTGATCATCACAGCAGATATTCCGTTGGCTGACCGTGTCATCACAAAAAAAGCGCACGCCATTGACCACCGGGGCAAACTCTTCAGCATTGATAACATCAAACAAAGTCTAGCGGTGCGTAATCTGATGCAAGAAATTCGTGATAGCGGTGAAATGACCAAAGGACCTGCCCCTTTTAGTAAAAAAGATGCCCATCAATTTGCAAACCAATTAAACCAGTTCCTTGACAAAGCAAAATTAAAATAAGGCCGAGTTTAGTTTTGCGTTTCCTTGGTAAACCTCCTGCTGAAGTCTTCTATCCTCTTCTGGTTAAGCAGTCTCTTTATCAGTTTAAAAAAATACCCAAGGCAGGTCGGTATTTGGGATTCGGATTGGAAAAAGCGGGTTATTCGTTAGTCCAGAGAATTGTCGTTGATTTAATACTTTATGAGAGAAATATAGGTCAGAAATTGATCTATAAGTTCGAAGGTATGTTTGACATTGTTCGTATCTGTTTGTTGATTAGTTCTGTTCTTATTTATCTTATGGGGGCAATGAGTTATGATATGTTTCAATTTTTGGGCACCAGACAAATCGACTCCAATACGATAACCACCCTCTTTTTGTTCAACAATTCTTTTACTTTTTTGGGAAAGAGGATGAGATAACAATAGCAGCTATCAAACATTGTGAGAAGAAGGTTTTAAAACGGTAATTTATGTTTAGGTCTGCAGTTGTCCGGAAGCAACTTTGTGAAGAATTCCTGAAATTAGAGTTTGATATCCAACTCCTTCTTGGGCAGCAATCAATTTGAGGCCTTCTAAATCGGCTTCACTGATACGAATATTCGTTCTGGCTGTCTTTTTCAAGGTATTCTTGGCAGCAATTTTGAATTCTTTGTTGACCCTTTCAAATTCTTTTTTGCTAACGCTAACATATTGATCCGACTCAGCCATAATTTGGGCCTCTTCTTCATCTATCGGCTCAAACATTTTGGGATCTTGATAATTACGCGCCTTTTTCATTTTCTTTTCCTGTTTGGAAATGCTGTTTTCAAAAAGATAATTCCATCGTCTTGTTCAACAAAGGGAATATCCCATGGATAACCCTCAAAAATCAGAGTTGCAATCTTTTGACGTGGACGGGTTGGGTGCTCAAGTACCTCGTATTTACCTGTCTCCAATATTGCGACAATCATCTCAAAAGAGATACCTCGTTGCTTCTGAAGTCTTATATTTTTATCAGGACTCCATTTAAATTTCGCTGTCATATGTTTAATGTACGCCTAATAGGCAAACGTTTCAAGTTCTATTTCAGATAGTTTTGTGTTTCGAGCTTCTGCTTATGTCCCCAATATCATTCTATCCAAGGTTAAAACAGTCTCATATAGATAAAGAAAACAGCATAATATAATATGTTTACAAAAAAAAGAGTGATTGAGAGGGAAGGTATTGGGGGTCTTTTGGTGGAGGAAGTCCCAAATCAATATTGACGGGGGTTTGCGGGGGGAGTTGTCACTAGATTGTCCTAAAGGAAAACTTGTTTTTGAAAAATTATAGTTTGATTAATTGTTTCAGTGTATTATATAAAACAGGCCCATTTTGAGTAATAGTTAATTCGACTACCTGAATGCAACGGATGAAATTTTAACCTAAAATATCCTGTAAAG
>Ga0307989_1001121_pt1 | contig 15109 bp, 8 predicted proteins | sample EllFjometagen185_FD_203164 | JGI IMG/M metagenome (GOLD analysis project Ga0307989, IMG submission 203164) | Marine microbial communities from Ellis Fjord, Antarctic Ocean - #185 | ecosystem: Environmental > Aquatic > Marine > Unclassified | place: Southern Ocean | collected 2014-10-08
CTCTCCCGTTCCTGGCCGTGTCAACTACATCATGAATCAGGGACTGCTAAAATCGATCTGGAACAGTATTAGAGGTAAAAACTCCAAGATCCTTGCAGAGAACCAAAATAGTCTTTACAAAGCTATTCATACAAACCAGGAACTTATCAAAAAGTTGAGCGAAAAGAATCTGCTCACCATGGATATTCTTATACTATACGGAAATAATTTCAAGTATGTCCAGGATCAGATCAACCAAATGAACTTGAATACCTCGGCTGTAGCAGAATCGCTCCAGATGTTACAACAAACGGTCGGCCTAATTTTTCATGAGCTCACGAGAAAATTCCAGAATATTGATGATCGCTTCAAGTATTTGGAAAATCGAGTAGAAGTAGTGGAGTGGAAGGTCAGTCTCAAAGGGCAAAGAGTTAACGGTACGCTATTGAGGAATTTACCACTTTCTGAAAAAGTGGGACGAGTAGTCAGTCAACTCGCAACCTTTGCAAGGAGTAATTCCCATTCAGAATATTATGTCCTTCTGGAAGCTGCACTTGCAGACCTGGATGTTGATGACACGCAAGGGATAAATCCTATAGACTTTTGTTTTAAATTGCAAAACAATACTGGATACAACCAGGATTTTATGCGCGACACGGCATTAATTGAACCCTTAAGTCAACTCCCCGAAGCCGCCTGGCAGCACTTCACCCTCCTGAAAGGTGTTGAGTGGGCGATGCAGAATAGTACGATGGGGCAGGATGATTTCACGCATCTTTTACCAAAGCACATAGATGTTTCAAGGTCACTAAGAATAAATGCTGTAGATTTCGCAGTTGAACTATTCCATAGTGTCAATTCAGTTCACAAAATGAAAGGAAAAGATGCAAAAGCCCAGCTTCTTGATATTCTGGAAGAATGTAAAACCATTGATGCTAAGACGGATCCCAATCATCCCTTTGCCGAGACAATCAACGAATCCATATCCGCCCTTAATGATTATACAGTAAAAATTCCCATCATTGGACCCTTCAGTGCAGGAAAAAGCACACTGATAAATAAATATCTTCAGATAGATACTCTGCCCACAAGTCAGGGCCCAGCAACAGCATTGGCAACTGAAATACAGTATGCTGAGTCTGAAAAAATTATCGTTGAATATCTTGACGGTACCACAGAAGAAATAGCCCCCATTGTTATGGCTGATCTCAAAAAGAAGGCTTCGGAGATAGCCTTTATCCGTCTTTTTTTAAACCATCCTAAATTGCGACTTATGCAGGGTGTGATTTTAGTTGATATGCCTGGCCTGGACTCTTCCTACGAGGATCATAATAAGGCTATCTTGAATTATGTAAATAGGGGAGATTTCTTTATTGTTATGCTCAACGGCAATATCCAGATGGAATATTCTGTTGCCAAAGCTATTAACGAAATCACTCAAAATAAGAAGCCATATTGTATCCTGCTGTCTAGAGGGGCGAACATTCCCCCAAAAAAGCAATTAGAGATCAAGGAAACTCTCTCTACGTCTCAGCCAACCTCCACGAAAATTGACTTTGTGGAGCTGGGAAACACTAAACTCGATATCCATGCGTTTGAAGAAGTTATTCAGTATGTAAAGCAGAATCGGCAACGGATCATTGTTGATCACTTCAAAGGATCTCTTTCCATTCTTCTTGATCGAATGTCTCTGCATTTTGAGGGACTGCGGAAAGCCCATGACTATACGCTCATTGAAATAAACCAGGAAATACAAAGTCTTGAGCAAGAGATTGAAAAGGTGAATAGCGAAGTTGACAAACAGATCGACAGGATGCACAAAGAGCTATCCAGCGCAGGAGTGGAAAACATTAGTGATGCAGTCAAGAACATGCTATTGAATAATTTGGATACTCTAGTGAACGGCAGTTTACAGGGTGGGCACTTAGGTGCGCTAATCAGTGATCTGGTGCGACCTGTCGTTTCGCAGGAATTGTCTGCTCAACAAGAAAAGTACATCAAAAAATTTAAGCACAATATTTCTTCCAGTATGAATTCTGATGCCGTCCCAAATATGGACGGAGTCACTATCAATCAATCTTCTTCTTCTGCTGCTCCTGCAATAGGCTCCTTGGCGGGCTTTTCAGTAGGCACTATCATGCTTGGCCCCGTAGTGGGATTAATCACTGCGGTGGTCGGCTTCTTCATGCGACGAAAGAACAGTGAGAGCGCAAAGAAAGAAGAAATACGGATGCAGATTAAGGGACAGGTAATTCCTCAGGCGTTAGATCAGTTGCGCGAGCATCTCCGCTCGATTATAAATAAGTGGATGGATGCATTTGAGAAGGCAATGCGCAAAGATATTGATGAGCAGGTGCAATTAAAGCTTAAAACCTTAGAAGAGGTGAGAAAAAAACGAGAGTCAAGAGAGGACTCAAGCGCTGAAGATCAAAAACGAATGGTGGAAGCGGAGCAAGAAACTGAGCGGCTAAATATTCAGCTCAATAATATGATCTGATAAATCGGTCCCATTAATCCACCAAATAAATATGAATGTGAATACTATGCAGCAATCTATGAAAAATAGTGATATTCTTACTGACCCAGATCAATCGTTAGCTTTTTTGGCCCATTTGCTTTCTGGGGAAAGATCTAACTTGGACGTTGACCGCCTCTTAATTGAGATCAAAGATCTGATCGAGAGAGAGTTTTATGAGAATATTGTCAGTGACGCCAGTCCGAGGAGCGCTCAGGCGCATCAGGAACTCAAAGAAGCGTATAATGACCTGGAGCAGATTTGTTTCTTCCCTGCTATGGAGAATAAACATGTTGTTGCGGTTGGTGGACAATTCAGTGCGGGGAAATCAAAATTTTTGAATATGATCTTTAAGGCTCGCGATCTGCTCCCGAATAAACAAACTGCAACAACAGCCATCCCCACGTATTTGATGCAAAGTAAAACAGATAGTATTAAGACGATTAATGCCTTCCACCATGTCGCTGAGATTGATAAGGATCAATTAAAAAGTATCGCGCATCAGTTTTCCGCAAAATACAAACTCTCTTTCAGTCATCTTCTGAAGTTGATTACTATTGAGTTAAAAGAGTTTCCATACGAGAATATCATGTTTCTGGATACCCCTGGTTATTCCAAATCTGATATATCAAGCGATAAAACAAAACACACAGATCAAAGCATTGCCCATGAACATCTCCGTAATACCGATCTATTGATCTGGTTGATCGATGTTAAAAATGGCACGATAGCGAATGAAGACATCCGTTTTCTAGAATCTCTTTCAATTGCCCAACCCATCCTATTCATACTCAATAAGGCAGATATGATTCCTCCGGCTCAAAGGAAGGCTGTCCTGGCTGAAACCAGGAAAGCTATAGAAAACACACAATTGCCCTTCTATGATATCATGCTTTACTCATCTAAGGATGACTCTCAATTTGTCAATGAGCAAGAAACGATTTCGAAGTATCTGACCCAAATAAATAAGGTAAAATCGGGAACTAATATTACCACAAGGTTAAAAAATATTGTCGAATCTTTCCTGAGCCACCATCAGTCCCAAAGAGAATATGAAAGTCGGACAAAGAAATTATTGAATGATATTCTGTTTGGAGAGTCGCAGAACGACTCAAATCGTGAAAGTGTCCTATCCTTGTCGACACGCACCACGAATAGCATCAATAGTTTGATAGCTTCCCAGGAAAAAATTAAAGCATTTGGCAAGCGACTTGACCAAAAGGTTACTGAGATCCTGGTGAAACTGGGTGTGACTGTGATGCCTCCGGGCCTGATTGTAATAAAGCCAAAAGGGCAGCAAAAAAATAAGAAACTTCCAGAGTTCAAGGCTATGATATATGCTCATAGTTCTGCAGTTGACTCCTTCGGAGATGACAACCGAGCGTTGAATGGAATGGTAGCTAAAATTACAGCATCGGCAGTTTGGATAACTATCGGTGAAAATGCTCGGGCAGAAGTCAATGCGATGGAGATTAAGCGGAAAGGGTATAAACCCAAGGAAGTATTCAAACTTGACATGTCGGTGTCAGTTCGGAGAACTACAAAAGACATTGGATATGTAAAAATTGTGCAATCTAGAAAATCAAAAATGACAGGGCAGGATAATGAGCAATAAAAATGAGGGGATATTTGATATCGTCAAGATGGTGCGTGAAATAAATACGGAGCATCTTGCCTTTGCATTGCATCCTGGTAAGGACATGGAACTCGAACTCAAACTTGCCTACCTGAATGCCCTGGCTTTACTTATGAATGCTGATGCTGAAATTCACGATCGTGAAAAGGAATATCTTGCCACATTACTCTATACCTTTGACATCCCGAAAGAAAAGTTAGATGATCTGGTTCAGTTTAGTATGAATCCCGATAAAGAGGCAGTGTTGGAGGTAATTCGCAGCTTGCCAAAAGATGAAATGAAATATGTATTTTTGATGGATTGTTTTATGCTGTCCAATGCGGACGAGAACTATTCGACTGAGGAAAAAGGCCTCATTTGTGAATATGCCCGCTCATTACTAATCACAAAGCCAGACGAGAAGCGAATCCAAATCCTTTATACTCAAATTCAACAGCGAAATGGATCTTCCTTGAAGACGATAAAACTGGATTCAGGAAAACTGGAAATAAAAATATTCAATTATCTTTTCCAACATTTTCAGATCGATATATCATAATTAAAAATAATCATAGCAAAGAAAAATAAGGAAACCAGTAACATGGGTAAAAATTTTCTAGATTCACTTAATCAAGCAGGAAATACACTTCTGGCATATTCCCAGCACCCAGTAAGGTCAATGGAAAGAGAGTTTCAATCCGCCTATTTAAATGGTTTGGCTGGAGTCATGGTTGCTGATGAGAAAGTCAGTGAAGAGGAGAAAGAAAACATCAAGCGATTGTTAATATCCTTTGACATGCCAGAGGAAAAGTTGGAAGATCTCATTGCCTTCGGTGAAAATCCTGATGGTGATGCGCTGAGGGAGATATTGATGGTTTTGCAGGGTGCAGAGGACCTACGGTTTGTCTTTTTGCTTGATTGTCTCTCACTTGCAAATGCGGATAATGAGCTACACGAAGATGAGACAAACATAATTACAACTTACAGTGATTTTATTAAGGTTAGCTCATCCCAGCTAGAGCTCATCGAACATCTGGAGCAAATCGTACGTTCCAAGGATCATAAAGCCCTCTACCGCTTCTTTCTTCAGAAATATGATTTGGACCTTACTGTTTTTAAATACTTGTTGGACTTTTATAAGGTTGATATTGAGCAGGTTAAGCAGGAGGAAAGAAAACGACTCACAAAATTATTTGGCTTCAAGTTTGTCGCGGTTGGGCAGAGGGAGGAACGTCTCTTCGGGAGTCACACACATTATCCTCACGAATATTCGTTTGAACACAGGGCTGTGGAAGGTGGTATCAAAAAACCTACATCTAGAAATTCTCGAACTGGACTCGCAGATTTCGCTGGTCTGGGAGAATACAAATTAGAAGGCAAAGAAAAGGATAAATATGCTTTTGTATCTGAGTCCCCGCTTCAACTATTGCAATTGAATGTAATTCTGCAAGACCAACTCGAACAACAGATCATTCGGGTTGAGAATGAGTGGGTTATTGAGAATGAATCCGACCGTAAATTACTCTCTCTGGAAAACAGTTTACTAATGTTCGATCATGGACAATTCTCCTTTGAGACAAATACTCATGCTACAGGCCTCACACGATATGGCTTACGTCTAGCCTCTGAGTGGATAAATACCCTAACGAATCTTAATCTTAGTCCGATATCTATGAAAACAGGTTTTAGCGAGAATGACCAAATCGAGTCCAGTCAGTTCGCATTTGAGCTCAAAGAGTATGTTGAGGTCCATAATGATAGTTACTCAGCCGATATAAAGCCCTCCTATGATGAGGGTAATAAATTTGAAGTTAAGAAAATCAAAAAGTGGAAAGCAGAACATACCGACACTACGACAGTATTTCGGTTAATGCGAACTCAAAAAAAATGAAAAAGGAAACCGGTAGCAACTACATCGGATCAATATTTTGTAAATGAAATAGTGGAAACAGCTGTCTCAGAGGACATCCCTGAGGCAGCAAGCGCAAAAATTGTAGCGGTAGCAGAGGTGCCTGCGGAGGCTGTAATAGCTGAACTATGTTAATCTCCTCCAAATCGTTTTAATTCCTGGAGTGGAATAATTTGCAGTCTCCCAAAAGATGAGATATAATATATATTTTTGATGGATTGTTTTATGCTGTCCAATCCAGGTGATAAGAATATAGACCGGGGAAAAGATATCATTTCCGGTTATGCCCGATCATTAAAGATCATGAAGGCAGCCGAGGAGAGGCTCTACAATTTTTCTTTTCAAGTTCCAAAGCGAACATGGATTGGATTAAAAAAAAACGATTAGATTGAATCCAGGAAGACTGGACATAAAAATAATCAATTATCTTTTCCACCACTATCAGGTTAAGACATCATAATCAGGAATATTCGTACACGTGCAAAAAGGTAAACGTTGAGATGGGTAAAAAATCTTTAGATAAACTTATTCAGGTGGGAAATTCGCTTATGGCATTTTCTCAGCATCCAGTAAAGGCGATGGATCGAGAGTTTCAATCCGCCTATTTAAATGGCTTGGCTCTAGTCATGGATGCTGATGAGAGGATCAGGGCAGGGGAGCAAGAAAACATAAAACGCTTGTTAATATCCTTTGACATGCCGGAGGAAAAGTTAGAAGATCTCATTGATTTTGGTAAATATGCTGATAGTGATGCACTGAGAGATATAGTGACAATTTTACAAGGGTCAGAGGGTTTAAGATTTGTCTTTCTGCTTGACTGTCTTTCGCTAGCACATGCAGATAATGAGCTACACGAAGATGAAACCCAAACCATTAAAACTTTTAGTGAGTCTATCAAGGTCAGCCCAGCCCAGCTAAAGCTCATCGAGCATCTGGAGGAAATCGTACGCACCAAGGATCATAAAGCCCTCTACCGCTTCTTTCTTCAGAAATATGATCTGGATCTTACGGTTTTTAAATATTTGCTGGATTTCTATAAAGTTGACATTGAGCAGGTGAAACAGGAAGAAAGAAAACGACTCGCAAAATTGCTAGGAATCGAGTTCAGGACTGTTGAAAACATCCCAAATACCTATACTAGGGGTCAATTTATCTATGCATATACCTTCGCCCATGGCTTGATATCTGGTGATAATGCTGGGTATGCGTTAATATCTCACCAGCCACTTCAACTTGCCCAGCTGGTTGCTTTTCTGCAGGACCAGTTCGAGCAACAAAGCATTCGGGTTGAGAATACGTGGGTTGTTGAGAACGGGTCGGCCAAAAAAATATTATACCTTGAAAATAGTTTACTAGCGTATAGTCATGGGCAGTTCTCATTTAAGGCCAACAATCATGCTACGGGTCTAACTCGATATGGTTTCCAGCTAGTCTCCGAGTGGATACATACGCTTACCGACCTTAATCTTGAACCAATTTCTATGCTAACAGGTTTTCGAGAGGGCGATCAGATCGTGTCAGGTCGTTTTGCGTTTGAGCCCATAGAATATATTGAGGTTCATAATGATAGCCAATCAGTCGGAATGAAGCCCTACAATGATGATGGTCAAACGTTTGAGGTTAAGACAATCAAAAAGTGGACAGAAGATCACACCGATGCTACAACAGTGTTTCGGTTTATGCAAATTCCAGAAAACTCGGTCAAGCTGAACGAGACTTCTATGAAAGCCACTCTTGAAACACTTGTCACAAGGTTGCGAACAATGACCGAGGAAACAGAAGAACCGATGGGAGTAGCAGTTGAAGAGATAGCAGAACCAGTGGAAGCAACTGAGGAAGTTGCAGCAGAACCGATGGAAGCAGAAGTGTCTGTAGAGGAAGCAATAGCTGAACTAGGCTATCCTCCACCAAAACGAAATAATCCCTGAGCTGCAGATAATTCTCAGCTAAACAAAAGATGGAATAAAATAGGTGCATTTGATAGATCGGTCCATGTTATTAAATGCAGAGGATAAGTATTTAGACCGGGAAAAAGATATCATTTCCGGTTATGCCCGATCATTAAAGATCACGAAGGCAGTCAAGGAGAGGCTCTACAATCTTTCGTCTTAAGTTCAAAAGCGAACATGGATCGACATTAAAAATGATGAGTTCAAATTCAGGAAAACTGGACATTAAAATTATCAATTATCTTTACCATCATTATCAGATCAAGATATCATAATCAAGAATAATTAAGCAAAGACAAATAAGGAAACCATTGATATGGGTAAAAAATCACTAGATATACTCAATCAGGCAGGAAACTCTCTTCTGGCGTATTCTCAGCATCCAGTAAAGGCAATGGAAAGAGAGTTTCAATCGGCCTATTTAAATGGCTTGGCTGTCGTCATGGATGCTGATGAAAAGATCAGGGCAGGGGAGCAAGAAAATATAAAGCGCTTGTTAATCGCCTTCGACATGCCGGAGGAAAAGTTAGAAGATATCATTGCCTTTGGAAAAACCGCTGATAAAGATGCAATGGTAGAGATCCTGACGATCTTGCAAGGCGCCGAAGACATAAGATATGTTTTCCTGCTTGACTGTCTTTCGCTCGCACATGCAGACAATGAACTACACGAAGATGAAACCCAAACCATTAAAACTTTTAGTGAGTTTATCAAGGTCAGCTCAGCCCAGCTAAAACTCATCGAGCATCTGGAGCAAATCGTACGCACCAAGGATCATAAAGCCCTCTACCGCTTCTTTCTTCAGAAATATGATCTGGATCTTACTGTTTTTAAATATTTGCTGGATTTCTATAAAGTTGACATTGAGCAGGTGAAACGCAAAGAAAGAAAGCGACTCAAAAAATTACTCGGAATGGAGTTCCGGACTATTAAAAACAGCTATACACCTGCTTATGGTTATGGTTATACCTTCGCCCATGGTCTGACAGATGATAACAAAGACAGGTCTGCTTTAGTATCTCAAAGACCACTTCAACTTTCACAGTTGGCAATTATTTTGCAGGAAAAATTCGAGCAAAAAATAATTCGAGTCGAAGACTCATGGGTTGTTGAAATTTGCTCTGATAAAATAATATTATCGCTTAAACACAGCAAGTTGAAATATGGAGAGGGGCAATTTTCATTTAAGACCAACACTCATGCTACAGGCTTAACACGGTATGGTGTGCATATGCTTTCCAACGTTATAAGTGAGGCCACCAATCTCAAGGTGAGTCCAATATCTATGGAAATAGGTTTTGGCAATAATGATCAGGTTGAGTCCAGTCGGTTCTCATTTGAGCCCATAGAGTATGTTGAGGTCCATAATGATAGCTATTCAGTCAATATAAGGCCTTGGATTAATGATGGAAAAACATTTGAGGTTAAATCGACTATGATATGGAAAGAAGGTTACACAGATGCAGCGACGACTTTCCGTTTTATGCAGATTGCTGAGAATCTAAAATCAATACCTGAGAAAACTATTGCCAAAGGCCAAGAACGAAATCCGAGAACTGGAGAACGAAGATGACAGTAACTTACGAGAATAGGAAGAAGGTGTTGGATCAGTTAGTCCAAAAGGTCCAAGAGCATGCCGGTCTAATAGGTCAAGATTATATGGAAGAATTGAGATCGCTGAGGGGATCTTTTACAAGCGATGCTCAGGCGGCTAAGGATGAAAATCGTCTCTTAAGGATTGGCTTTGTCGGGGGAATCAAACGTGGAAAATCCAGCTTGTTGAATGCCCTCTTTTTTAATGGCCAGGATATTTTACCAAAAGCGGTAACACCCATGACAGCAGCACTTACTGCCATCAAGTATGCCGAAAAGCCCCGGGTCGTCATTGATTATTTTGCAGAACATGATTGGGAAATCATCAAACAGGCCGCCCAGAAGTATGATGAATGTATGGCGGACGATAGACGGCAATTAGAGATCACAGAGGAAATGAAAAGCGCTTCGGAAATTGTGAGAAATGCGCAGAAAATAGAGAACATTGCATCCCATTTGGGGAAACGGGAGGAGCTCGATAACATTCAAACGGTTGACGATCTCAAGGGCCGAATGCGTGATTATGTGGGAGCTGATGGTCTGTTGGCACCCCTGGTCAAAAGCTCAGAAATATATATTAATATTCCCTCGCTCCATGGCGTTGAAATGGTAGACACACCCGGGTTGAATGATCCTGTCATCTCGCGAGCCGCGGTAACCAAGGAATATTTGGGCAAGTGTGATGTGGTTTTTTTCTTGAGTTCATGTGCTCATTTTATGTCTCGTCCGGACATAGATGTTTTGATTCGCAATATTCCGTCCAAAGGGATAAAAAACATCGTTCTCGTCGGCTCTAGATTTGATGATTCCCTAGTTGAAACAAAGGGCGACGATGAAAAGGAAAGTGCAAATATTGTTAACCACAGGAACGCGCTCGAGAAGGAGTTTTTAGGACAAGCGCACAAAGTGGTTGAGGATCTTAAAAAAAGTGGTGTGTCAGAGACCATTCTGAAAACATTTCAACAAGCCTTGCCACCCATATTCATTTCTGCTATGGCATATTCATTAGCCATAAAAGCTGACTCTCTTAATGAAGATGAGCAATGGTATCTTGGTCAACTCAATGACCTGTATTCAGATTTTACCTTTGACAAAGGCGATCTGTTACGGCTTGCGAATTTGGACCCCATTGGTACCAAGCTCCAGGAATTTAGGCAATCCAAAGAAGAAATCCTTAAATCACGGTACGATGATCTGATCCGAGCTAATGAAGAAAGTCTACAGCATTTACTATCCCAAAAAATGCTACCAAAGGTAAAAAATGATTATGATAACTTCAAAGCCGGTGATTTCAATGCTGTTGCGAGTCAATATTCGGGGATTGTTAAGGAATTAAAAAAAGCGCAAATACAGATTGATGCTCTATTCAATGCACATGCTATTCAGGCTGAAAAGGATTTTTCTGACCTAACGAACGAGATCAAACGAGCAGCTATTGATGCCCAACGGATCACTAGTGTTGAGAGAAGTGAGACTCATAGCTATGAAAAGGGTTGGTGGATTTTCAAGAAGACTGTGCAACATACAGAAACATACGAATTTGCAAGTGTTCATACTGCTGTTGAACAATTGGAAATGTTTGTTGTTGATTCAGAAGCAGACATCAGCGACAAAATGAAGGTCATTATAAATATAGACAAATTTAGGTCTGAGTTACTTCAAACAATCAAAGGTCTCTTTCCGTTGGATGATGACAGCTTCAACCCAATGGATATCCTGCTTCCTGCAGAAAATGCGGTCAACAGGTTAACAATCCCCCATGTGAATTTAGATGTGGGTAAGCATATCCAGTCCGTTAGAACAAATTTTAAAGGTAGAGAAGTGCGGGATGATAAAATCTCAGAATTACGATCCGCCCAGGCCGACGTTGTTCGCTTAATCCTGAATGATATCAACCAGGAAGTTGGACAGATCATTGAGAATTTGAATAAAAAGCTGGATGACAGCAAAAATGAGTTTATTCCTGAACTAACCAGGGATATTAACGAGCAGGTTGAATCGCTTCGAAAACAGCTCGAGGATAAGGAAAAATCAACAGTGGCATTTGAAGCCGCAATAAACACTCTTCAGACTGCGATTACATCGGAGTGAATGCGGGCTTAAAAGGTTTAACTGTTTCTTTATACAGTCGGTAACTAAAGCGTTAGTCATCAGATTGTGGTGGGTCCTGGTCTGTCACTTGCATCGCGCACCTTGATTTTTTGCTCTGATGAAACCAAGCAATGCATCCAATGAGTAAGGTGCTTTAATTCGCTAGATCGCATTTTGCAAGAGCGACTTCATGCTGGATTGCCATAAAAACTCGTATTTTCCGGCAGGACCCACATTTTCTCTATGCGGTCTAAATGCAACAATATCATCTGGTTGTAATTCATCGCATGCTTTCTTACAAGCAGCGGGTCGGGGGTTCGAAACAAAGTAAGGCGAGAGCGATAGCCCGCAGTCAATCCCTCAGCGCCCACCACACTCTGTGCTTCAATCGATTACCTCGATTGAAGTTCCAGCAGCTCAGAAAGCTGAAGCAAAGAGTCAAAACGAGGCTGAGAGCTTGATAGTAGGTTGATTTCGGTAATTGTTGACTTCACCCCCCAATCTCTCGATAACTTCGGTTCCTTGGGGGTTTTCAATTTTGAATATCCAGAAAATGGACCTATAGTAAAACATGATAATCAACAGCGTATCTATCCTCATTCTACTTACGATCCTTATCGTGTCGTACGAGCTCTGGTTCCACAAAGATAGAACCGGCCGTAGCTATGTTCAGATGCACTTTGACAGAGAGCCTACCATTCTGGATCATGCAATCTTCTTTATCCTCGGGACTGCAAATTTTCATAGACTTCTTCAAGACTGGTATCTCCGAAAGCGGGCTGCCCCATGGCAAAACAATTTCAGCTGGTCCGACCACGAAGAGTTCGATTGATAAACCCTGGTTAAAAACTACATTTAAAGATAATCTGGGGGTAAACCTGAGTACTACATCAAAGTATAAATGTCATTCCTGTGGCTATTCCGCAGACGTTTGGGACGAGCCTGATAAGGCACCCATTGCTACCGTAGACACGCGTCACTGCTTGGGTTGCAAATCGCTAGTCGAAGTCCCCATAGAATTTCATGCTGGAATGCTTATCGATGATCCAGATGTTACTCCAAGCTTTCTTAATCGTTGTCCAGATTGTGACTCTTCAAATGTCCAGTCGTGGGATGTTAAGCATCCCTGCACCAAGTGTGGAGAGCATATGGTAGATATCTCCCAGATTTAATAGGCAACACAATTGGGAAAAACTAAACGCAGGAGTGAATTAATTTGCTAAACACCAACCCTTTTCAATCTAGATATTCACACATATTATGAATACTAAGTTGGAAGATGTTAAGTCAGAAGCGCCCGCTGGCAAGTTGAGGCACAAGTTGAACAAAATAAATTGTTGAATGATTTGTTTGGCAGGATTCTTGACAGTAAAATTGCTTGGTTGATTGAAAGTATAGAGATATACCCCAATGCTAACTCTGATTTCATCAATATTAATACATCAAAATTAGATGTTATAAATGAGGTGATTGGTAGATTTCAGAATGAACTGACCGAAAGGCTTGAAACGGTTGATGGTGTAAATGAGAAAATTGGGCTAATAGATGCTGATAACTCTTTGGCATCCGAACTGAGTGACCTCAGAGCTCTCACTTCACCTTTGCACGCCAGCTTGAATGAAGTTGTCGGTAGTATTCATAACCTGAAGGCGGAAATTCAAACGGAAGTAGCTCAGCAGGGTGAAAATGTTTTAATCAAAGTAGAACGTGAAGGAAGGAAGAGGCGATGGTTTTTTGGAATTATCTTTGCGTCGCAAATTTTGGTGATTGTATTGTTATGTTTTCTTAAATATGCGCCAAGCTTACCTAGACCCAATTATTATTTCAATTGAAGCCAATGTCGATGAAATCCACCTAATTAAGTAGTGCCCGTATAAATCCAAGATAAGCGTTATCAAAATTGGTGGGAAGCGGATTATACGTTGTCAAATTTTGATAAACCCATCTATCATAGAACCAAAGAAAATATGCAATAATAGAATCAGGATAACTGTAAATGGAAAGGAAGAAGATGTCATCAATCTCGTATATTGAAGAGCAAACAGGAAAGACAATTCAATATGATGGAAGTAATCATCCGAATATACCGTGTGTTGGCCACTCGATAATGATAATGATTCCACACGATGGGAAGGTAGAGTACACTGTAAAGAAAGTCACTCATGATTCTGGGAATTTACATGTTATAGTATGCAGATCGTCTTAAACGAGCAAATTATTTCCTGTGCAGGCTCCAAATAGAGCTACAGTCACTAGTTATTCGAGGGGGGAATAGAATAAATGTGATGAATCATCAAACCACAGATTGGCGACCAGATGATTCACTTGGGAATCGATTATTTCTGGTTTGGTGACGAAGAACTCTATTGCCCCGTTCGTGGCGCAGAACTCTATCGGCAGTTGCCTCACTCTGACCAACTACCTGAAAGAGGATCGTGTCCTCATGTGATTTATTACTGGGCCAAAACCATGTTCTGCGTGGTGCTTTTTTAGTTTGTCCAAGAAATCGGTATTCATAAGGTTCTCCAAGATATGAATTAATAGTAACGATCGAGATTATTTACCAGTTCATGTGGCAATATAATCTCACAATACTTACCCCACCCCAATATCCACGATACTAATTCTGGTGTAATCCCGATCTCCATTGTTAGGAGCAGATTCTCCTTGTCATCATAGCTGATTTCCTGGCTCTCATCCCAAACGCGATTCTCTATGTGATAGACTATCCCAGCATCAAACTTTAATTCAACATGTTCCAGCTTATTCGCCCCAAAGATTCCAAATCTGCCACTTCGGAACTTTACAGAATCAAACTTTGGTGAGTTTTTAAACTCCTCCTGCAGCACATGCAATTCCTTGATCCTATGAATTGCATACGGCACAAACTGTTTTTCCAATCTCTGATAGGCTGCTATATACAGTGCACCATCATACTGAAGAATTCGTCTCGGCTCAATTCTATAGAGTTCTTCTTTGCCTGTAGATCCATGTAAATACTTTAGAGAGCATAATTTTCGACGCAAGATCGCATGGATCAAGTCTTCAATAATATTACCATATTGTGAATAGTCGTAAGACCCTCGTTCCAGATTTTCGAAAATGTTAGTTTCCTTGAAATCACTGACCTCATCAAGGAGTTTTTCAGGCAGTAGTGAATCTAGTTCTTGAGATAGATTTTTGCCGGCACTTTCCAAATGTGTCCCTTTCAAGAGCTTCAACGCATCCTTTAGAAAGAGAGCGGATTGATATTCTGACTCGCCAATGGGATATCTGAGACTGGTTCTAAACTTTGGATCGATGGACCAAATATTTTCATTCCCAAGCCCTTTCTCTTTTATGAATTCCACTCCTGCAGCGTCGAGCTCTTTCAAGTCCCTTTGAATAAGCCTAATGCTAACCTCATCATTAAAGGCTGATTGTAATTGAGCAGTAGTAAATTTTTTACCGCGACTAAA
>Ga0307989_1001122_pt1 | contig 15102 bp, 13 predicted proteins | sample EllFjometagen185_FD_203164 | JGI IMG/M metagenome (GOLD analysis project Ga0307989, IMG submission 203164) | Marine microbial communities from Ellis Fjord, Antarctic Ocean - #185 | ecosystem: Environmental > Aquatic > Marine > Unclassified | place: Southern Ocean | collected 2014-10-08
CAGGTGTAGGCTTTTAATATTGGTCCGACTGCCCCAACGAAAGCTCGAATTTTACCGATACTCTGATCCATATCGTAATCCAGTGAATACTTTTCACCATTATACTGAACCAATGGTTTCGGCATAAATGGGATCAGTTTTTCAGCCACGCCAAGTCCACCACAGCCTGGTCCACCGCAACCGTGTGGGGTAGAAAATGTTTTATGCAAGTTAAAGAAGCACATATCAAAATCAGCCTCTTTGGCACGGGTAATTCCCAGGATACCATTGGCATTCGCCTGATCGTAACCACACAAAGCTCCGACATCATGGGCTGCTTGTGTGAATTCCTGAATTCTACTGTTGAATATGCCTGTATCTTCCGGATTGGTGATGAAGATAGCAGCTGTTTTTTCTGACAAAGCGGCTTTGAAAGCCTCAATACCTGGCAAACCATCTTCTTCATGAAAAAGCGTAATTACTTTAAATCCCAGGGTGGTTGCTGCTGCGACATCAGAAGGATGTGAGAAAATGGTTGTTATGATTTCATTTCGCTGTTCCTTTTCCCCGTTAGCGGTTATGTAAGCCTCCACAATAGAAGCCATTCCCAGAATTGCCTGGCTACCACCGCCCGGTTGAAATGTAAACTGATTCAAGCCGGAAATTTCTCTTAGAAAATGATCCATTTGGTAGATGATTTCCAGCATTCCCTGAACAGTGCTTTCGTCTTGTAAGGGATGTAACTTGGCTACCTTTGGTAATCTGGCCAGCTGTTCGTTAATTTTAGGATTATACTTCATGGTGCAAGTACCTTGTCCAATATCAACGTTCAAGTCAGCACCTAGATTTTCCTGGGATAGTCTCAGGTAATGCTTCAACACTTGCATTTGAGATAGTTCCGGCATCGCAGGCGCTTTTTTACGAAGCATATTAGTGGGTATTTTACTGGTGGCATCACCGACACGATCTTTAATCTTTTTTTCAAGTTGAGGAAGCAGCACTCCCCGCTCTCCAGGGCTATTCAGTTCAAAAATAATGGGTTCATCCCATTTTGCCTGGTGAAATTTTCTAATTTTTGTTTTTAAATCCATTCCCATCTTTACCTTTTTTAGTAGATTGTTGTTAATATGATATTCGTTAAATTAGGCATTAATAATTTTATCCAGAGTCGTGGCCAGTGTATCGATGTCTTCTACAGTGATCACTTCGGTCACACAATAAATGGCGCTATTGCCCAGTTTAGGAAAGTCCTTTGAAAGGTCAAATCCTCCAAAAATTCCGGCATCCAACAGTTTTTGATTAATCTCACTGACTGTTTTGCCGCTTTCATCAAAATTAACAACTAACTCCTTAAAACTACACGCTTTAGGAAATTGAACCGTTACCCCTTTAATTTCAGATAACTTCCCGGACAGATATTGGGATTTACTTAAAATCAGCTCACCCAATTCTTTCATTCCCTGGGGTCCCATGAGTGCCAGATAAACACCGGCTGTCATACCCCAAAGTGCTGTAGCTGTCCCTATAAATTCCTTACAATTATCACGATCGGCAAATGATGTTCGACCGAAAGTAACATCACCAAATCCCCATTCCCCTTCTACCATCGTTGTTTCAATTCCGAATAGTCGAGAAGGATATTGCATCACAAACTTTTCTTCATCTCGAGTAGCAATAAAACCGGCTTGACCACCACCATATTGCATGTGAATGCCTAATGGTTGAATATCGCCACAAACGATATCTGCCCCATATTCAGCTGGCGGTGTTAAGACACCCAGGGAAGAAGGATCAGTTCCGACAACCATTAATCCACCTGCCTGATGAACGATATCAGCAATTTCTTGTCCCTGATCTTCTATATATCCAAAAAAGGAAGGATTTTCAAAATAAACCGCTGCGATCTCATCTGACATCTTCGTTTTCAATACATCCAGATTAATATTGCCTGATGTGGGATCATAAGGAATCGTTTCAAAATCAAGGAAGTTTCTACAATAGTTATTCATGATCAGTAATCGATCGGGATTGATTGCCCCTAGCAATAGCACTTTTTTGCGACCGGTAATCCGTCCACTCATGCGAAGGGAAGTACTGGCTGCTTGCCCCCAATCATAGGTTGGCACATTAACAACATCCATCTCCAGTAGTTCACCCATCATACTAGCGTACTCAAAGAGGATTTGAAACCGGCCATGATCTTCAAAGGGTTCACCGGCATAACCGGTTAACAATTCAGAACGACCATTAATTTCGTCACAGATAGCGGGTACATAATGATTGTAGCAACCGGCCCCTAAAAAACTAATATTCTCATCACAGGATTTATTTCGATTCACTATTTTTTCAACATGAGATCGTAGCTCCTGCTCGGAAACTTTCGCTTCCGGAAGGTTCATCTTTCCCTTGAATCTAAGTGAATCTGGAATAGCTTCATAAAAATCGTCAATGGATTTAGCTCCTAATTCCTTTAGCATCGCTTCCTGAATTTCAGGAACCGAATTAGGAATATAGGGATGTACAAACTTTTTTGAATCGCTCATATCTTTTCTCACCATTTAATTATTATCGGTTTTGGATATTCAAATAAGGTCACACTTTAGATGTCTTAACAATTCCTGATTGGCTCACAGGTTAGTGAATTATGCCAATCCACCACCATCGACCAATAGGCTGATTCCAGTAATCCAGCCGGATAAATCGCTGGCTAAAAACAGAACAGCTTTGGCGATATCCATGGGCTCGCCTACCCGATTAAGTGGCCTGTTGGCCGCATCTTTCATAAATTCTGTCTCATCTGCTCCTAATTGAGCAGCTTCATCGCGTAACAGTGGTGTGTCGATATCACCGGGACTTACAGAGTTTACTCTGATTCCAGCTTTTCCATGATCAATGGCCATTCCCCTGGTCATATTAACAACACCGCCTTTTGCAGCACAGTAGGCGACAGCATTATCACCACCTTTTAATCCCCATCCGGAGCCGGTGTTGATGATACTACCACCGCCTGATTGGATCATAAAGGGAATGATATATTTTGAAAGTAGATAGGCCCCTTTCATACTGACATCAATGACCATGTCCCAATCTTTTTCTTCTAATTCTAAAACTGACTTACGTTTGATGACGCCTGCATTATTGAATAAAATATTAATCTGGCCAAAAGCTTCAAATACTTTTTGAGCTATCGATTCACAGTCTTTAGCTGAAGTGACGTCACAATAGTGAAATACTGCTTTGCCGCCCTTCTGAACGATGTTTTCAGCCTCTATTTTACCTTGTTTTTCATTGACATCCAATAATGCCACCGAAACTCCCATTTCTGCTAATAATTGAGCTGTTGCAAGCCCAATTCCCGAAGATGCGCCAGTGATGACGGCAACTTTATCTTCAATATTCAATAAACTTGATGCTTGCATGAATGCTCCTATATATTAAAAAAGTATTTTCTTGATCAGTATGCGGCCTGAGCTATTTTGCAATGTCAATGCCATAGATTTAACAGTTTTTAATACCACATATGCCATTGAAATAATAAGATATATTACGCAGATTGTTTATTTGAACAGGCGGTGACAAGATCAACCCAGTCATTTTTGCCAAACGCTTTAATCCACAAAACCAAGATCTGTGTTTTCAGTCATCAAAAAGCTAATAAAAACAGCTTATTGTCATTTTTGTCAAATTGTTTGACAGTAACACGTTTGGTATATTTTCAACGGTAATATCTTCAAATATGAATTCAATCAATGGTTCCCTGCATTGTATAAACTCTAATCTAATAAGCTATTTAAAATTTAACCAGCTAATTAAACGCGGGATATTAAAAAAATAGCTTTAATCAAAAAACAAAGCATATATGATGCGTCAACAAAGTTCTGTTCACTGAGCAAACGGTGCCCTGAGCGAAGTCGAAGGGTTCAGTGCTCGGTAAACTATGTTCTACCTACTGAATCAAGGATTAACTGAATAGTTACAAAATATTTTCCTCAGCTAATAAGGTTTTTCACTTAAGTTATCCCAGTGGTCATTGGAGTTATCTGCAACATGCTTAATCCAAATCAGAGTGTGCGGTATAATTCACTTATAATGCATAGAGCTGCAATGTAAAAAGAAACAAATTAGCAGCTTTTTGTCTCGAATAGGGGGATAGAACACAAATTAGCAATAATAGTATTGAAATAAATAAAATTGGGGATGAACAAATCAAGAAGAAGAAGTATACTGCAATCAGATATTGGTAGAACAATCAATTTTAGATAGGTAAAATCATGGAAAGCCTGAAACAAGAAGCGATCAAAGCAATATCTACATTGCCTGAAAATGTAGATTTAGAAGAGATCATGTACAAGTTGTATGTGATTGATAAAGTAAGAAAAGGGGAAAGTGCTATTAAGGCAGGAAAGAAGATATCAAGCGAGGAATTAAAAAAGGAAATTGTAACATGGTGGGTCTTGAAGTACCAGAAATTAGCGACCCAGACATCAGGGAATTTCCTATCTATTCCTATCGACTAAATATACAAATACAAAAATGAAGGCATTGAAGTATTGACCATTGTACATAGCAAACAAATCTATTCCCCGTAACAACTAGTTTCAAAAAATAAAGCAATTTATGGCGGTATGGCGAAATGAGTAAACGTGATTTATTTTCTGAAATATCGTCAGCTCTTACTGATGAAAAACAGCATGACCAAGGTAAATTAACCCTAAAAACACATAAAGTAAATATTCCAGCAGAATTAGCAATATCACCAACAGGGATGAGTTTATACAATTTGTTCTTAACTACTATTTATAAAAATTTGGTAAGGTATAATGGAATCCAAAAGCAACCAGAAACTGGCAGAAAAAATATTTCGGCGATTTGAAAAAAAAATTTTAGATCGTCAATTAAATCCAGGTGATCGTCTACCGTCAGAAAGAGAACTTCAGGAAGAGATGAAAATCAGCCGTGGTACTATCCGAGAAGCATACCGCACATTAAAACAAAAAGGATATGTAGAAAGTCGTCGTGGTGGCGGAACTTTTGTACAAACCATTGATAAAAATTTTGCAGGAACAACCTTATTTACCATGATGCAGCTACGCGGTGTATCGTTTGAACATATTCAGGAATTTCGTGAATCTGTTGAAAGTAAATGTGCTGCTCGTGCTGTAGAATGTGCTTCTGAAGATCAGGTGAGACGGATTCGTTACCTGGTGACACAATTAAAAGAACATTTTGAAACGAATAAAGATTCAACTGTATTTTATGAACTGGAATTAAATATCCATGCCGAGCTTTCCCGAATAACTGAAAACCCTCTTTACGAATGGTTTACCGATGTATTTGCAAGACATGCCGCTGAAAGTAGTATTGAAATCGCGAATGATAATGCTGATAAAGCCCAGGATATATTAAAAGATTGGCACGATTTTGTGGATGCGATGGAACGTAAGCAGGTTATTTTAGCTATGGAAATTATGTCCAGCCATATTGTCCGATTCAGACGTGTGTTACGGGAGTCTAAAACACATTCTGCCAATTAATTAGTATCTGGACGAGAATACCATTATTTGCTGTCAACCCGGTAATTCAGCTCTCGCTATGAGTCTTGCGATCGTCGTAACAACCTGGTACTTAAAATTTTGAGTCTTTTCTAAAAAATAGTCATGTCCCCAAATTACCTACTTTTCGTTCAGACACTAATTAGAAAATAACGACTACTTCTTTTTATGCTTCGCTTTCTCTTAATTTAAATTTCTACAAATTCTCCATAAGACCCAATACTTTATTTTTTAAAAAAATTGGGTTGCCCAATCATAAAAAATATACATCAAAACCTGTATATATAGATTGATTGATAATTGCCACATAATTCAATTAACACTTACCAACTATCTAATTAATTAAATATCTTGACATTTAATTTAATTAAAAATAGCCTTTTGCTAACTTTAAAAGAGTATACCACTTTTACAAATTGGTACACCTTACTTTTGAAAGGTTAATTATAATCAATGCTTTTTGAGTACTACTTTACTTTTTAAAACAGAAAATCCAAAACAAGAAGCGTTTGTATTACCAGCCGGAGAAATTCTGTTTTCAATATTTGTTGGTTGGGTCATCAAAAAGCAGGACTTTGAATCACTAATGATGGTTAACGGTAAAGTTCCATGGTATGTTGGTGGCTTGTTTACATTGATAAAGTTTGTGATACCCGTCGCAGTTTTTATAATTCTGGTTTATACCGCCAATGAGTATTTTTTTCATATCAAATAAAAGGATGATCGTTATTTGAAAATTTGATTATCTTGCATTAGGGGTCTTTATGGTACTTAATTTTATTCTTTTCGCTGATTCTATATTGTTAGTGATGGCTTCTGCTTTGTGGATCGAATCGATGCACGAGCGTGAAAAAAGGGCCACCCGGGTTGGCTTGACAGGTATTGCTATTGCACTGGTAATAGGAAGTTTGGCTGTTGGCGTACCAGGAAGCAGATTACTGCTAGCCTCTGTTTTTGGTATTGCGACTATTTTGGGAATACTTTTTTGTATTCCATGGAAACAAAACCCAAAAGCATTGGCGGGGGCAATCGGCTATGCTGTTAAAAAGGTCACTCGGTTTAATGAAGCAGATGATGTTTTTGCCAGAACCCGTTCACTGCCTGAGGGATCAGATGTTTATAAAAAGTACTATAAAGACAAACCGGAACAGGAAATACGTGATCACAAGCGTCGGGAAAAAGGCATTTTAGGTAAAATCGGCAGTGTGGATGGAGGCTATTGGCCAAATGTGGCATTGATGATGTCATCAGATGAAATGGCAAATAGCCTTGGCCCTTATGCGGAATCAAAACCATCACCTGATCGCCAGCCGTTTCAAATGTCCCCTGAAAAAGCGACTGACTATCTAAAAAAATATGCCGAACATTTAGGAGCAGGATTAGTGGGTGTCTGTAAAACGAACTCGAACTGGGTATATTCTCATCGGGGTGAAATTTTTGATGGCAACTGGGAACAATGGGGAAAAGCACTGGATGATATTCCGCCTAATGCGTTGGTGTTTTTGCTTGAAATGAAACATGAATATGTGATGACGGCCCCCCATACACCCATTGCAGCTGAAAGCACTATCAATTATGGAAAGGGTGCTTTTATTTCAACAATGCTAGCCCGTTGGATATCAGAAATGGGATATCAGGGAATTGCACAACATCCTCGTCATTATGACGTTATATTACCCCCTCTGGCAGTCGATGCCGGATTGGGTGAAGTAGGCCGTAATGGCTATTTAATTGCCCCGAAATATGGTGCCAGAGTCCGGATATTTGCAGTATTGACAGATATGCCACTGGTACCGGACCGCCCTATTTCCATTGGTGTTGAGGAATTTTGTAAAAAGTGTTTAAAATGTGCGAGCACTTGCCCTTCACAGGCGATTCCTAAAGGGGAAATGGTTGAATGGCGCGGTGTGATGAAGTGGAAATTAGATGAAGAAGCCTGCTATGATTATTGGTCTCGGATCGGCACAGACTGTGGTATTTGCATGGCCATTTGCCCATTTAGTCGTCCAAATAGTTATTTTCATCGTTTTATCAGGTGGTTTGTGGCACATACTCCTATAGCCAAAGCGGTTTTTCCCCATATTGATAATTTGATTTATGGGAAAAAATGGCGGCCTCGCAATACTCCTGGTTGGATTGCTTATCCGAAACGCTCAGATGTTAAAGACGTCCCGGAATATGTGAAAGATATTAATTATTAAAATGCCGCGAACGGCTAAGCAAGATACTTAATTAATACTCAAAATCTCTGGCTGCTGAAACCATTGCCTTTAAATTTTCCGGCTTTGTAACAGGTGGTACGTCACAACTCGCGCTGAGTATAAAACCACCTTTTTGCGCACCTTCTTTCATTATTTTCATTGATTGTTGATAGACCTCTTCCGGGGTATTTCTAAATAAAGCATTGGTGTCAACTTGCCCGAGTAACCCAACCCGCGCACCGTATTCTTCAACAAACTCAGATAAATTAACACCCTCACAATGCAACATATCAGCACCTTCCTCGGTGACAAGATCATACCGATCAGACCACTTGCCACAGGTGTGCAATATCTTTGGAATTTTTAAATGTTCGATGGCTTTGAATAATCGACAACTGTAACTATGACAAAATTCTTGATAATGCTGCCTTGATATCAGATTCCCACTTGGCACTGGTTGCGCTATCCAAAGAACATCGGCACCAGCATCAAATAAATATTGATAGTTTTTGATTGTTTGCTCCAAACAAAACTCTAAAGTCTTATGTACAAAATCAGGATCTTTAATCATAGATAGCAGTAAATTTTGGACCCCGATCATATGAGCAGCCATGCTCATAAATGATACAGCTTGCATGATGATCGGGACATCTTTTCCCAGCTTACTTTTCAAACCATGGATAATCGATGCTTTATATTCCGTCCAAGGAGAATTCTCCGGATCATAAGTACTCAGTTTTGATAAATCATCCAGCGTCTTGAGGGTTTCTTTATAATGAACTGGTTCATCTTCAGGTATTACCATCTCAATCCCTACCGCCGGACAGATATCATCCAATGAGGGGCCCCAAACTGCGTCATACTGAAAATCTTCATAAGCTTTTATTTCGGAATCAACAAAAACTGAAGGGTTATTTAGCAGCTCACTAAATTTTTTATTGCTATGTCTGGCGCTAAAAAGTGAAACAAATGGCATGACCGGAACCTTCTCGGGTCGGGTATGATTGATAATAACATCCAATAATTCTTTCTTGTTCATCTAATACTCCTTTGAATATAGCTACTTTTGAAATAATAATAGGTAATATGGAATCCTGGTAAATAACTGTCTTTTATTCATGAACCACGGTTATATCTGAAAGGGTATCCTTAATTTATGGATTATCTTTCTTTCTTAAAAACCTTTCTTCAATATTATTTTTTTAAAACTACTTTAAAAATTCAGCTTAGGAATTACTCGATATTAATGGATTGTAACATATATTTCTCGGCTACTTTTATATGATCACTTAGACATTTTATATAGCTTTCGACATCCCTGGATTTCGCCAAACGAATGAGTTCTAAATGATAGTTGATAATCTCATCAATTTTACCATGAGATCGCATTGATTGATTTGCCATTCGCACAACATGAACTTCTATGAGCGACAAAAAACTCTGTACCCACGGATTCGGTGCTTTTCGAGTAAGACAATGATGTGTTTCTCTATTTAAATCTGAGACAACTTGCCAAAATTCTATCTTAGATTCCGATTGCTGTTCTTTTAATGCAGTCCACCTCTTTGCCAACGCTTCAAGCTCGGAATCACTGATAAAGTTTAAGGAAGTCCTTGCAGCGAGAGTCGCTAGTGCTAAGCGTATTTCATATAAATGGGAAACATCACTTCGATTTAGGTCCGACACAAAAGTTCCACGACCTGGTATAATGGTTACCAATTTTTCCTTTTCTAAGCTTCGTATCGCTTCTCGAACAGGTGATCTACTGACCTTATATTTACTTGCGATTTCATTTTCTGATAAAGGGGCGTTGGGCTCAATTTTGTTGTCGAGGATAGCGGCTCTTATTTCCTCATATATTTTATCTGCTTTTTTCATACTTTTTATTTATCAATAAGGTGTTAAAGCATTGTCGACAATTTGTCGACAATGCTTTAATTCAGCTATATTTACAACATCGGGCATTGTCAAGTTATTTTGTAATCGATAAATTGTTGGTTGTTTGAACTATTTTTTCTATCGCGTCTGATCTAAATATAGAAGGTAATGAAAGGAATGTGCTATTTTAGCAGAAAAAACATGAATGTTTTAAAACTAGTTCAATTTTCTCGGTGGATGTGGTTCCACTTTACGAATGTTCTTATTAAGAGACGGGAACTAAAATTTTTCTTATAGCTTCAGACGGGTTTGGAGGGAGCCAGCAAGCGGAAAAGAGGCTTGAAACTGAGTTTTTCCGCTTGGTAGGTTAATCATTTTTACTTGTGATTTTCCATGTATTCATTCACTGCTTCACTAAGCAATTGAGAACGGTTTAAGCCTTTATTATGACGGTATTCGTCAATATTCTTGAGTAGTTGTTTTGTAAAAACAGCATTGACACGTTTTGTTGGCGAGTACTTTTCAAGGGCAATTTCATCAATTGGTATCTCCACAATTTCATCTTTAGGATACTTCTTTTTAAGCTGTTCATAAGAAGAAGGTTTTTTAATAAACTTTTTCTCTGCATGTGCCAACCACAACGGAAGGACATCAATCGCATTTTCAAAAGCTTCTGTTCGTGTATCTCCATCTGTCAAACACCCTTTAAGATCTGGAAAAAATACTGTTATTCCTTCATCTGTATTTTCAAATACCGCTCTATAATATCTCATTTTCAGCCTGTTCATTATTTTTTAAGTCCAATATCTTTCAAGATACGATTCAGTGTTCCTTTTTTTATATCTTTGTTGTGTCTATGCACCGCTATAGGCGTGTAGCCTTCTTTTTTCCAGATATCATGATTGCCACCATGAGACATCTTGAATCCAGCTTTTTTTAGTATTTTTTCAAGCTCTTTTTTAGTCATTTCTTTTTACCTTAAAACTACTATAATAAAACCATACACACATACACAACAAAAAACTCGATTTTTGTCAACCAACCTTACCCGGACCCCGGAATTAATAATTTCTTTATAATTTCAGGCTGTTTTATAGAGAGCCTGCGAGCGGAAAAACTGACTGGAACTAAGTTTTTCCGCCTGTTATTAATCCTCTAAATATTCAATATGCTTAAGGGGCTAAATGTTCTTGATCGCAAGTCCCACAATACTTTTTTTTTTGATTAATTTCTGATATTTTTATCACTTCATAAAAATAGGCAGCATTGTGTCTGATCTTAGCACCCATAGAGTTGCGATATATCCGAAATTGTGATCAATAATGAGGATTCCAATCAATTGATATTTAGAGGTAATCAAGTGATAGGTTAATAATGATGATACTTCTTGTCACAAATGATGTGTTAATTTACGGTTGATTACCTTTGTTTTTAAATGTGTCCTGGGCTCTGCCCCTTGAATAATAATTAAGATATAAAAACTTCAATCGATTTGATTGATTTATCTAAATCACAATACGAAAAAAGAGAAGAATTGTTATGATTGCCAAATTGGAAAACCACAATCATTCCATTAGCTTATTGACTGATTTATACCAGTTGACGATGGCGTATGGGTATTGGAATTCGAAAATGCACGACAAAGAAAGTGTGTTTCATATGTATTACCGCACTGTTCCATTCAAGGGACGCTTTTGTATTGCTTGTGGTTTGGACGATTTAATAGAGTTTATTGATCGTTTTGCTTTTGATCAATCAGACCTGGATTATTTAGCAAGTTTGAGGGCCAGTGATCAAACCCCCCTGTTTACAGAATCATTTATTCGATATCTTGGGGATTTGAAAATCGATTGTGATATTGATGCTGTTCCTGAAGGAACTCCTATTTTCCCAAACGAACCGATGGTCCGTGTTCAAGGTTCCATTATTCAATGTCAATTACTGGAATCAGTCATTTTAAACATTATTAATTTTCAAACTTTAATTGCGACCAAGGCGGTTCGAATTTGCCATGCGGCGCAAGGTGATGAAGTTTTGGAATTCGGGTTACGCAGAGCCCAAGGACTTGATGGTGCGCTAAGTGCCAGTCGGGCATCCTTTATTGGCGGATGTACGGGAACATCCAATGTGCTGGCCGGAAAGATGTTTGGTATTCCGGTTAAAGGTACCATGGCCCATAGCTGGATTATGGCCTTTGAAGATGAGTTAGAGGCTTTCAAACAATATGCTGAAATTATGCCTAACAATTGTGTATTTCTGGTGGATACATACTCAACCTTGTCTGGTGTTAAAAATGCGATTCGGGTCGGCAAACAATTGAAAGAAAAAGGGTATCAGTTGGCAGGTGTCCGACTGGATTCAGGAGATTTGGCTTATCTTAGTATTGAAGCCCGTAAGTTGCTGGATGCAGCTGGTTTTAAAGATACCTTAATCGTGGTTAGTAATGAACTGGATGAAGGTCTCATTCAAAGTTTGAAAATTCAAAAAGCAAAAATTGACACCTGGGGTGTTGGAACTAAATTAGTAACCTCCTATGATCAACCGGCATTGAATGGTGTTTATAAATTAAGTGCGATTCGTGACCAAAATGCAGACTGGGACTATAAAATTAAAATTTCGGACCAAATATCCAAAGTTACTACGCCCGGAGTTCTACAGGTAAGACGATATTTTAATCAAGAGAGAAATCTGGCTGATATGATTTATAATATTGAAGATGGGATTAAGAATAATTGTCAAATGATAGATCCACATGACAGTACCCGACGGAGGAACTTTGATGGCAATGAGGATTTTATGGATTTGCTGATACCTATCTATCAAAAAGGTGAAAAAGTTTATCAATCACCAGCTATTTCAGAAATCAGATCCTTTGCAAAATCTCAAGTGGATCGTTTTCACCCAACGATTCGGCGTTTGGTTAATCCCCATCAATTTCCAGTTGGTGAAGAGCAATCATTGAATCAATTAAAGAGACAATTAATTATTCAGGCAAGAAAAAATAATAAAAATTGACTTGATATAATGAGAGAAATATTATGAAAGTTCTATTGATGGTTGATATTCAAAACGATTTTTCACCCACTGGTGCCTTAGCAGTAAAAGATGGTGATGAAATTATTCCTTTTGTTAATGATCAGCAGGATGCGTTTGATTTCATTGTGGCTACCCAGGACTGGCATCCGCAAAACCATGGCAGTTTTGCTGAACATCATCCTGATAAAAGCCCAGGTGAGGTGATTACTTTAGGCGGTATTGATCAAATATTATGGCCGACACATTGTGTTCAGAACACATATGGTGCTGAATTTATCCCGGGGTTAAATACCGAGAAAATAAATCAGGTTTTTCAAAAAGGAATGAATCCAAATATTGATAGTTATAGTGGTTTTTTTGATAATGATCATAAAAATGCTACGGGACTCCATCAATATTTACAGGCTCAAAAAGTAAATGACATCTATATTGTTGGCTTGGCGACAGACTATTGCGTGAAATTTACGGCACTGGATGCTGCTCTATTAGGTTACTCAACGACTGTTCTCAAAAAAGGTGTCAGAGGGGTGGAACTAGCTTCCGGGGATATTGAACAAGCTTTTGCAGAAATGCAAACGGCTGGTGTTAAAATAGACTAAAATTGATTTCCATTTAACCGAATTACATAAAGAGTGCTAAATTGAAGACTGCAATAAAAATAAAGAGTATGCGAATTTATATATTTGCAATTGTTATCATGGCCGGATTGGATCAATTGATAAAATATCTGGTTCGAATATATTTAACTGGTCAGTCTTATGTAGAAGTTATCCCGAACCTGATTCATTTGACCTATCAGGAAAATAAAGGAATCTCATTCAGTTTCTTAGCCGATTTGCCGACGATGCTCAGAGTGCCGCTGTTGTCTGGTGTTTCAGCTATTGTTATCATTGGTCTGTCTGTTTATATCTATAAAAAATGGGAGACACTGCTTCAGTGGGAGAAATGGGGATTTGTTTTTATTTTATCAGGGGCCTTGGGAAACTTTTGGGATCGGGCCGTCAGGCAGCAAGTAACTGACTATATGTACTTTCATTATTATGATACCGGTTTTTTTGTAAACAACTTGGCTGATGATCTAATAAGCATTGGATTTGTATTGATTGTGATTTCTGGTTTTTTAAAGAAGGAAATAAATGTCGCAAAGCAATAAAATTTTAAGAAGTACCCGTGATTTTGTTGATCGATTAAAAGCTAATAATGAACTATGGGTAATCGAAGATAGCGTTGATCCTGATTTAGAATTAGGACAAATTCAGCGGGAGGTTTGTAAAAGGAAGGGTCCTGCCATTCTATTTAACAATGTCAAAGGATCTGCCTTTCCAGTCGCAACGAATTTGTATGGTTCTGAAAAACGCATCAATCTGGCTTTTGGAGATATACCTACCGAATTCGTTAAACAGGCGGCCGATTTTGCCATGAATGCCTTGCCACCCAATTTGAAGAAACTTTGGAAAGCCAGAGGATTATTTCAAAAAGCCTTATCAATTGGAACCCGACAATCAAAATCAGGACCAGTTAAAACTTGTCATATTAAACCACCAGATTTATCTGCCATCCCCCAAATCAGAAGTTGGCCGGAAGATGGTGGTGCATTTATCACATTACCTCTGGTATATACGGAAAGCCCAAGTTCTGGAAAATCTAATATTGGAATGTATCGGATTCAGCTTTTCGATCAGGACAGTGCAGGAATGCATATTCAAATTCATCGGGGGGGTGGGTTTCATTATTTTGAAGCTGAACAAAAAAAACAATCACTGCCAGCCCGGATTTATGTCGGTGGACCACCTGCGTTAACCATTGCTGCTATTGCTCCCCTACCGGAAGATATTCCTGAATTATTGTTTGCTTCTTTACTGATGGGGAAAAAACTAAAAATTGATAAAAAAGATCCTTTGGGAATAGCATTGCTTTTGGAAGCAGACTTTTCAATTCAGGGCTTTATTCCTCCCTTCAAACGTAAAGCAGAAGGCCCGTTCGGAGATCACTATGGCTACTATTCATTGAAACATGATTATCCCTATTTGCAAGTAGATTCCATCTACCATCGGAAGGATGCTATTTATCCGGCAACCATTGTTGGCAGACCGCCACAGGAAGATCATTTTATTGCAGAATATTTGCAGGAAATATTATCACCATTGTTTCCGCTGGTGATGCCGAATGTTAAAGAAGTCTGGGCTTATGAGGAATCAGGGGTTCATTCTCTGGCCGGTGCCATTGTGAAAAACAGGTATCACAAAGAAGCTTTCGCCGCTGCTTTAAGGATATTAAGTGAAGGACACTTATCATTGACTAAATTTTTAATGATAACAGATCAGCCTTGTTTGCTTAAAGATTTCAAGTCCCTATTTATCAAGGTTTTGGAACGGATTGATCTGTCCAGAGACCTGTTTATTCTTTCCAACATCTCCCAGGATACACTGGATTATACAGGACCTAAAGTAAATGAA
>Ga0307989_1001123_pt1 | contig 15088 bp, 12 predicted proteins | sample EllFjometagen185_FD_203164 | JGI IMG/M metagenome (GOLD analysis project Ga0307989, IMG submission 203164) | Marine microbial communities from Ellis Fjord, Antarctic Ocean - #185 | ecosystem: Environmental > Aquatic > Marine > Unclassified | place: Southern Ocean | collected 2014-10-08
TTGTTGTATTGAAGCTGGCGTAGATGCAGTTATAAGGGTTAAGAAGAACAATAACAATTCAATCAAGCATGTTAAGAGGATAGTAAACAAAATGGATAGGATAGAAATTTGGAACAATAAAACTGATTTGATTGAGGTATATGAAGAAACGTTTTATATGAGCGGAGTGGAACAACCTTTGAGATATGTAAAGTTTGCAAAGAAAAAGGATGATAAAGATAGATCTCAAATTCTGATTGTAACCACTTGTTTAGATATGTCGTTAAAGACATTGTATAAAATTATAAAGGCGAGATGGCACATAGAAAATAGAGTCTTTAACAATTTAAAAACAGAAGCAGCACTGGGACATTGTTTTGTTCATGGAGGCAATGCAGTGGAAGCCATTCTATATTTAATTTTTATTGCATCAAATCTATTTCAATTATTTAAAGAAAGACGAATAAGAAATACTGTAATAATACAAAAGGAATTAGTCAGATTACTGCTAAAAGGTTTGTATTTATTAAAGTATGACAGGGATCTGATTTTCAACAGCGGATAGAATTATGTTAATTGAATAAAGAAGAAATATTTGGGGGAAAGGGGGAGATATATCCAAAAACAGCTAATAATGGCAGAATTTCTTAGAAATATTGAATATATTCTAAAAAAGCTTTAAAATCAAAGCATAAGCGAAAGTGCTGCAAATATTCCATATGTTCTACCAAATATGAATCCTAATGCTGTATTTACCGGTTTTGAAGATATAGTTAACGCATTTGGGATAAATGCTCCTTCTGAGATTGGAGCATTTTTTTCAATTCAATACGATGAAGATGAAGAGAAACTCATAGATATGGCTTTTAGTGAAAATATGAAAGAATGTATTGGTTTTTTTACATTATTGCTTGATGAGGGAATTATCAGCATTGGTAAACCAGGTGAAGATTCGGATGAGTTGTTTTATTCAGGAGAATTATTTTGTGACTATGGAACTATTGAGAGAGAAGAGGATCTGAAAGGACCATATTCACTGAAACTGTTTAATGGAAATTATGATTGCCATCTCTATTACTTTCCATCAAGGTATGTTTATGTAATGGGTGAGGATCTTGTGTTGGATGCAACAGTAGAAGAATTTTTCAATAATATATATTTGAATGATGAGTACAAATTAATTGCACGGTATGGTACAGATGGATATGATGTAGTAAGACATAATATTATTATGTCAGATGACACCTTTTCAAAAGCACCGAAATTAGTAGGGGAATTCCCAGATGATATGTATAAAATTGAAGATGACAAGCTTCAGGAACTTAAAGATGAGATTTCTGAAGCAAATATTGAATCAGGTTATTACAAGGAACTAACAAGTGAAACCGGTATATGTGAAATACAGTTTAACTGCATATATCTGCCGGATAAAGCAGATGATTACACTTTTGACATGTATTTGTTCATGGGGCTATTCTATAAGATGCTAAGTGAACATTTTATCGATGAAAACAGACCTACAACAGAAGAATTTATTGGGAATTATAGAAGAGAAGCTGCCAATATAATTAATCGCGGGAAGATCGGTTGGTGGTTTACAGGAAAAGCAGTGCTTGATTTAGAAGATGTATACAGTAACTGAATGATATTTACATAAATAGTAGTAAAATTGGTTCTGGTGCAAAAAATCAATAAACATGCACTCACAAGATAAATATGTTATAACTTTAGAAAATGTCCAGGAGATTTATAGAGTCTGCCAATTCCATCTATTCCAACCATAAAGGATATTATCCCAATATATTAAGAGGATTATCCCGAAGCCAAAATATTATATCAAATAACTGAGTCACATTAACGACCGTTTGTATGACTTTTCTTATGCTATCAAATAACCAACATAGCAGGAGAATAACGGTAACAAAACCCGTAACAAAATCAAAGTATCACTAGCAGTAGATACTATCGTTTGTGGTACTTAAAATAATTAGGAGGAAAGAAATCTGTTAATAGGATACTGTAACCGGCAAACAAAATTGGATGAGTGGTTTTCTATGTGGACAGCTACATGGGAATATGGCAACCATTTAAATTTTATATTTTAATTAGTGCCCTACATTAGTATATATAACGTTTGTATGTATGTAGGGCATTTACATGTTGCATATGATGATGTATAATTGTTTTAGTAATGCCCTACAATAAGCTAAAAACAACATCAATGTAGGGCATGCAGGAGGTTGTATGAACTCTATTTTAAGAAGTGTTTTATCAGAAGAATTGGAGAGAGTATCTAAAAATAGGCAAGTCTATAAAAAGAAACTCGAAGCTTTTCCATATGGTGCGTTAGTAACGAAAAACAGAGGGAGTCATTTTGTGAATTATTTGGTTTATCGAAAAGGGGCGAAGGTAAAAACTGATTATGTTAGAAAAGGTGACCTAGAACGCATTAAAATGCTCATAAGTAAAAGAGAAAATATTGCAGAGCAGATAAAGGTTTTGGAAGAGCAAAAAAAAGATTTAGAAAAAAGTTTAAAAGAATCTAATATGAAAGTAGCAAAGCGATGATTCAGAATTTCAAAGAAGTCTTGGAAATCCTAGATAAAACGGGTGGCAATAAGTATGTGGTGCTTATTGGTAGTTGGGCAGAATATTTATACGAGGAATGTAATGTGATTAGTGGATTTATAAGTAATATCAAGACAAAGGATATAGATTTTCTAATAGAGAATATTAATAAACCTAGGAATGAAATAGATATTATAAAGGCTTTTCGGGAACATAATTTTGAAATTGAAATGGCTGCAAATGAAATTTATAGAATTATCAAGGGAGATTTCGAAGTAGAATTTTTGGCAGCTATGATTGGTGGAGTTTACAGTTATATAAAGGTTCCGGCATTTAAACTTCCACACGTTGAAGCGCTAACTCATATTGATATGCTATTAATTGACCCTGTTGAGATAAATTATTCAGATATAGAAATCAGAGTGCCCAATCCATATATATACATATTACACAAGATGGTAATAAATAAAAGAAGGAAAGAGAAAAAAGAAAAAGATGCCAGGGCAATTGCAAATTTGCTTATTCACTTAGACAATATAGCTGATGAGGATAGATTGATGTATTACTATAATAAATTATCTAAGAAAGAAAAAAGGTTAATAGTTGAATATGTAACAGATAATAATCTGGTGGGGTACTTTCCAAGGTTAAAATAAACCTGTGATCTATATTTCTATCTGTCGTAAAAACTACGAACTTAATTTCGGTTGTCAGCCTGGCTGATGGCGTTCCTCGATTCCTACAGAGACTGCGGGGCGTCTTTTTTTAGGAGATAATAAAAACTCTCTCTGAAAACCATATTTTAGTAGAATTTTATTAGTTTGTCTTTAAGTAGACCCATGCCTATACCAGAAGCAATTTCAGCAACGGTCCAGCCGGATTCAATACACCAGGGGCCCCAGCCTACATCATTGGGAAGTGCAAATATTTCATTCAACTCAATATCCCAGCCCCGTGCCCATGCTCCGTTGACATCTGAATTTTCACTGATTATCTGGGAATTCATCATAAATTCAGATATACTTGCCCACAGTTCATGGAACAATTCATCTTTAGTAATGAAGTAAGCCTGAATAAAATTAAATGGAAGCCAATTAATTGTATAAAGCAAATCAGCCACCGGATCACCGTTTTTTGTTAGAATTGAACATTCATCACTGGTTGTACGGCTGTATCTGCTCTGATAGCCAGTATCCCACTCCAGATAAGCACCTGATTCATGGTGGAATCGCTTCAAATCATTAACAACCTTGTATAACATATCGTGATGCTCTTTTTGCCCGGTTGCTTCATATAATAGGGCAAGGGGCAGTATTAGTCTGCAAAGTTCCTGTGTTTCGCTTTGACAGCGTTTGGTATCGGGATATGCTTCCATTATGGATTCAAGGCCTTTAATGCCCATATCTCGGAATTTTTCATTACCGGTTATCGTATAGTTTAAAAGTAGCGCTCCGCTGTAATATCCGGTGTAATGTGCGCTTGGGTTTTCTGCAGGATGAGAAGACAGATGCGATATTTCTTCGACATTGAGATCCTGGTTTTCAGTACGATTTCTTCTAAGGCCATCTGTGCCTGTAGTCTTATATAGGAATTCCAAAGCCTCTGTACACTCAGACAAATAAGTATTGGTACCGGAATATCTGCATTTTAGCATCTGGGGAATAATTGCCCGTGCCACATCATCTTGATAACAGATATGAGCAGATTTCAATGACCACTTCATCATTCCATGAAGCAGTCCGCCCGGTTGATTGATGAACATTTCTGAAAATATAAAATCTGATATATTGTCTGAAATAGCTTTGGATTCAGAATTGTTATTAAGCAGTGAATCAATGAAGTATGTTAACATTACCTCTCCACAGCAATCATTGCGGATTTCAACAGCTTTTTTTTGACTACCGTCTGAATCTATCTCAGTGGCAAAGCCTTCATAAACACCTTTTTTACCATTTTCAATAAGGATGTCAGCTGCAGTGAACCAGTTTAGGGCATTGTCGAAACATTTATCCAAACTTCCTGTGGAGGATTGATCAGTGAAAATGTTACTGTAACCGGTTGGAATATTTTGGTTAAGTTCTGAATTGGTTATGTGTGCAAATATATATTCTATAATTGCCTGCCACTTGGATATCGGGGAAAAACGTGCTTTTGCAAAGTTTGATATGTCAAAAGCGCAATATATAACTGAATTCTCTTTCCATAGGGCATATTCAGCAGGTGTAAATTTCAGATTACCTTTGAATTTATTATGAGCCATGACTTTGTCTTTATAAACTAATAAAGGGATACTGTCTGAGCCTGGAACCGCTGGATAATATGTATTGTTCTGATCATCTAAAAGGTCGCCTTTTTCGATTGACTTAGTCATTTCTAATGAACCGGTATATACAAGACGCATAAAACGTGTGCTTACCGGGTCTGTATCTGCAACACCGCAGATGCCCGGAAGCACCTGAATAACAGATGGCTTTCCAGTTTTAGTAATTTGGTTCAGCTTTTCTTGGATAGAGAAACTATAGGAAAACCCATGGGAATATCCTAAAATTACAAAAGCATCATATTCATTTATGTCACATGATATCAGTGTATCCCAATTCATTGAAACACAGGTAATAGTTGGCGAAGACTTGAAAAGTTCAGTTAAATCGCAGACATCACTGCTACAGATTAATATTTTTTTATTCATTTTTGCCCCCATATAAGTTCTTTAGTTAATTATACATAATGATATTTAATTTGAAAACATGTTAATTATTTAGACTAACCCCCCGGGGGGTTTTTGCAAAAATTTGAGGAAAAATGGTTCAAAAAATGGTTTATTGGAAATAATTTTGTGCTGAATGTGGTAAAATTTAAGGCAACCGGGGGGTTGCCATGTTATATGAGATTTACAAAGAAAAAATGGAGTCGCTGACAAAAATCGGAATGTTCGATATGTATCCTAAATGTGCCAATAGAGATGCCTGGGATAGTATTGATATTGACCTTAAACACCATATCATAAAAGAAGCAGAAGAATACTTGGGATATGAGTGGCCTAGGATGAAGGCAACAGATTACCTTGATTATTATAGAGAGGGTAGCAGAGCTAGTTTTGATAAAATATTTAAAATGAACTTTGATGCTCTTACTAAGTTGACATTGGGTGAGTGTGCTGAGGGTGAAGGTAGATTTATTGATGATATTGCCAACGGAGTTTATGCCCGTTGTGAAGAAACTTCCTGGGTTCATACAGGGCATCTTCAACATCATGGAGATGAGCAAATCCCACTCTATACCGGCAAATATCTTGATTTGCGGAGCTGCAGTATGGGGAGCCAGTTAGCCCATGTTTACTATTTACTGAAGTCTGAACTTGATAATATAAGTCCATATTTATGTAAAAGGATAGAACATGAAATAAAAGTTCGCATTTTAGATAATTATATTGAAAATGATCACTGGTGGATGAACTTAACACCAGACGGTATAGTTAATAACTGGAATACCCATTGCAATAAAAATGTCATGCGAACAGCACTGATTATGGAAACTAATCCTGACCGGCTGAAAAAAATTATGTCGAAAATTTGCAGAAGTCTGGATGTATTCCTTTCTATCCATGAGGAAGACGGAGCCTGTAATGAAGGACCGGGGTATTGGAAGGGCGCAGGATTTTCATTTTTAAACATATTGGTTTTTATATCTGAAATTTATCAGATACCTATTGAAACATTTCTTGATGATCGAATTAGAAACATGGCAAGTTATCTTTACAAGGTGTTTATTCATGATGATTACTACATGAGCTATGCTGACGGCAATGGTAGAAATCCTATGTATGATATTAAATTATACTTAACTTCAAAAGCGCTCAGCGACGTCAAACTTCAGGATTTATCAATAGATGTTTTCCAAAAGCATCAGAGTCTTGATATTTTTTATGATCATTTCATTTATATACTATTTGATTATCTGGAATATGTAATGAATTACAAAGATATGAAAACTAGTTCTAATAAAGCATCTGATAAAAGATACTACTTAAAAGAAGCTGCTCTTAATAACGCTCATATTTTTGCAGCCAGACAAAATGAGGGCAATGAAAAAGGTTTTTTTGCTGGTTTAAAGGGGGGACATAATAATGAGTCTCATAATCATAATGATATTGGGGCATTTTATATATTTTATGATGGACTTCCGGTTGTAATTGATGCCGGAGCCGGCATGTATACTATTAAAACTTTCAGCCCGGAGCGATATGATATATGGACTATGCAATCTATTTGGCACAGTCTGCCTGTAATAAACGGACACATGCAAAGCGATGGTGTTGAATACAAATCTAAATCTTTTAAGGTAACCAGTAAAGATGAAATTTCATGGGCATCTATGGAAATATCAGATGCATACTCAGAAAAAACCGAAATAAAATCATTTAACAGAAAAATAATTTTAAACAGAGTAAATAAATCTGTTGCCCTGTTTGATGAAATCAATATGATTAATAGTGAAAATGAAATTGTGTTATACATGACTGTTCTTTATAACCCCGAGATAACTGATACAGGGGATATTCTTCTTTCAAATGGAGATAATACAATTTATTTGGATTATGATAAAAACTTGCTTAAACCATTTTCTGAGGTTAAAGATGTCAGTAATGATAAAAAGCTAAGGGAGTCATGGGGCGATTCAATTTATCGACTTGGTTTTACAGTTATTGAGTCCAAACAAAAAAATGTATTTGAATTCACTTTTAAAATATTAAGCGAGGGTAATAATGAGTAAAAATAGCGAAGCTTACAGACTGCTTGAAAAATATGTGGCAGGAGGGTCTAGTACCGGCTCTAAGAGGGCAACACTCCTGCCGGAAGAACCAACAATTATTTCCCATAGCAGAGGATGCAGAGTCTGGGATGCAGACGGTAAGGAATATATTGATTTTAGAAATAGTCTCGGCCCAATAACTCTAGGGTATTGTTATCCGGCAGTTAATGAGGCGATAAAAGAGCAACTGGATAGAGGCATAATTTACGGACATCCTGGAATAATGGAAGCGAAAGTTGCAGAGAAGCTATGTGAAATAATACCGTGTGCCCAAAAAGTTAGGTTTTTAAAAACAGGCGGAGAAGCTATTGCTGCTTGTATTAAATTAGCCAGAGCATATACAGGACGTAGTCATATTATCCAAATTGGTTATAACGGATGGCTAAATGTTCTTAGTTCAGGGGCGAGATCAAATCCAAGAGATATTATAGAAGGGGTCCCAAAGGGCGTCAGTAATGAGTTAAGCTCATTGCATCATTCTGTTGCATGGAATGATGAAGATACAATAGAAGAGCTATTTAATGCTTATCAAGGGCAAATTGCAGCGATTGTTATTGCAGCTGACCTTGTTGAAATTGAAAAAGGTAGAACTTTTTATCCGTTCCTACGTAAAATCACTGAAGAGAATGAGGCCCTGCTTGTATTTGATGAGATAGTAACAGGATTTAGGATTGCACTTGCGGGTGTCCAGGAATACTTTAATGTTAAACCTGATCTAGCAGTATTTGCTAAAGGTATGGCTAATGGAATGCCTCTTTCTGTGTTTTGCGGCCGTGCTGATATTATGGATGAGGTATCAAGAGGAGCGTCAATATCGTCTACATATGGAGGAGAACAACTCTCTCTGGCAGCTGCCCTTGCTGTAATTGATATATATGAAAAAGAAAATGTTATTGAGTATCTGCACATAAATGGAGAAAAACTTTGGGGAGAAATAAATATTCTGTTGTCGGACAGAGATTTTGATTTAAAGTTTGTTGGAATGGGACAATGTCCTGTTTTGACTACCAAAGAAGAAGAACTGCGGAACAAGTTTTTTAGAAGAGCCTATGCAAATGGTGTATCGCTTTATAATGTTAGCTATATAAATTATAGTCATAAAGAAAAGGACATAAATGAGGTGATTTCCCGTTTATCAAAAGCTATATTGGAAATATAGTAAAATGCAGAAACAACCTTAAAACTTCACGACAATAACTAAGGTAACATTTAATAAAGTTACCTTAGTTTTTAATTGGGTAAATTACCATAGAAAGGTATTTATATAATACGGTGGAATAAATGGTTGAAAAACATCTTGAGATTAAGGGTATGACATGTACTGCCTGTGCGATAGCAATAGAAAAAAGTGTAGGTAAACTTGATGGGATAGAAGAAGTTTCTGTAAATTTTGCGACTGAAAAAATGAAAATACGATATTCAGAAGACATCTTAAGCGAAACGAAAATTGCAGATCAAGTAAGAAACACAGGATATGATGTTGCTGAAGAGCAAAAAAATGAACCCGGAAAGCCTAGTAAAGACAATGTTAAAAAACACGAAGAATCAATGAAAAAACGTTTTATTGTTTCATTAATATTTACAATTCCAATTTTCTATCTCGCAATGGGTGAGATGTTTGGCTTGCCTATGCCTGGATTCTTATCAGGAAGTGGAAATTCACTGATTCTTGCATTAGTGCAGATGCTGCTTACAATTCCGGTTATGATTGCCGGAACAGAGTTTTACAAGGTAGGCTTTAGAACTTTATGGAAAAGATCTCCGAATATGGACTCGCTTATAGCAATAGGCAGTTCAGCGGCATTTTTGTTTGGAGTATTTGTTATATTTCAACTTGCTTATGGATTTTCAATCGGCAATGAGGAGATAATAGCAAAATATTCCAAAGAATTGTACTTTGAGTCTGCTGCAGTAATACTAACGTTGATAACACTGGGGAAATATTTTGAGGCAAAAGCTAAAGGGAGAACCTCAGAAGCTATAAAAAGTCTGCTTGCATTAGTTCCTGACGAAGCTGTTATTATGAAGGATGGAGCAGAAATAGTAGTACCGTTAAATCAAATAAAAATCGGAGATATAGCAGTTGTAAGACCCGGAGGAAAGATACCGGCTGATGGTATTGTTACTGAGGGTTATACAGCAATAGATGAATCAATGTTAACCGGTGAAAGTTTACCGGTAGAGAAAAAAATTGGTGACCATGTAACAGGCGGGAGTATTAACAAAACCGGATTCATAAAATTTAGCATTAACAGGACCGGTGAGGATACAACACTGGCTCAAATAGTAAGATTGGTTGAGGATGCTCAGGGAAATAAGGCTCCTATAGCAAGAACTGCAGATAAAATCAGTGCAATTTTTGTTCCGATTGTAATTGGGATTTCATTACTTTCGTTTTTAATCTGGATGGTTTTTGGATATGGATTTGCTTTTTCATTTACTATAGCTGTTTCAGTTCTTGTTATATCCTGCCCATGTGCCCTTGGTTTAGCCACTCCTACAGCCATTATGGTTGGAACCGGTAAAGGTGCACAATATGGAATTCTCATAAAAAGTGGAGAAGCACTTGAAACTATTCATAAAGCTGAAAAAATTGTATTTGATAAAACAGGAACATTGACTATTGGAAAACCGGTTGTCACTGATATTTTGTCTGTTTCATTAGAAGAAAATAAAATTCTGGCATTAGCAGCAGCAGCTGAAAAAATGTCAGAGCATCCTCTTAGTGATGCGATAGTCAGCGAAGCGGTTAATAGAAAACTTGAGATTCCGGTAGCCTCAGAGTTTGAAGCAATTCCCGGTTTTGGAATAAGAGCAGTTATTAATGAGAAAACGGTTTACATTGGCAAAAAAGGTTTTATGGATGACAATGGTTTTGAAACTGAAAATATTTCATTTAGAGCTGATGCTTTAGCAGATGAGGGAAAAACTCCTTTATATGTTGCTTATGGAAAAGAATTCATTGGTATAATCGCAGTTGCTGATGTTGCTAAGGAGGGCAGTCATATTGCTGTGAATCGTTTAATTTCGATGGGTTATGAAGTCATAATGTTAACAGGTGATAATAAAAAGACCGCTGAGGCCATTGGAAGAAGCATGGGAATTGAGAATGTAATTTCAAATGTTCTTCCAAAGAATAAAGCTGAAAACATTAAAAGGTTACAGGAAAACGGAGCCAAAGTAGTAATGGTTGGAGATGGTATAAACGATTCTGTTGCACTTGTTCAGGCAGATGTGGGTATTGCAATGGGAAATGGCACAGATGTTGCAATAGAGTCTGCAGATGTAGTTTTAATGAAAGATGATCTTGGAGATGTGGTTACTGCAATTGAGTTAAGCAGTCGAACAATACGCAATATAAAACAAAACTTATTCTGGGCATTTTTCTATAATATTCTGGGCATACCAATTGCAGCTGGAATATTATATGTCAGTATTGGTATTAAACTTAATCCCATGATTGCAGCAGCGGCAATGAGCTTTAGTTCTGTATCAGTTGTACTAAATGCACTAAGGCTAAAAGGATTCAGACCATCAAATGAAAGAAAAATTAAAATTGAAAAAGGAACTATAAATGGTTCTGACCATAATAAAAAAAGAAGGAATGATGAAATTATGAAAAAAACAATCAAAATAGAAGGCATGACTTGCATGCATTGTGTAGGTAGAGTAAAAGAAGCTTTAGAATCCGTTTCTGGAGTGACATCAGTAGAAGTAAGTCTAGAAAATAACAGTGCGCTAATTAGCTTTGAAGAAGATGTTAGTAATGAGAAAATAAAGGGAATAGTTTCTGAAGCAGGTTATAAAGTATTGGAAATTGTTTGAAATTAACATAATTAACTATATAATTACTCATATCTGGGTATAGTAATAATAATAATGTTTAAATATTTTAGTATGGGGAGAGTAAAAATGAAGAAAATACTTGTTATAATGCTGATTTTGGCTATATTGGCGATTCCGCTTACAGCATGTGGAAATAAAGATGACAGCGAATTGGTGGTAGGGATGGAACTTGCATATCCTCCATTTGAAACAACAAATGCCGCCGGAGAACCTGACGGTATAAGTGTTAAGATGGCATATGCTCTTGGAGATTATCTTAATAGACCCGTTAGAATAGAAAATATGGCATGGACAGGTTTAATTCCTTCCCTAACAACCGGAAAAGTAGATATAATTATTTCTTCTATGACAATTACAGAGGAAAGGGCTAAAACTGTTAACTTTTCCAACCCATATTCAAAATCACAGCTTTCACTTTTAGTTTCAAAAAGTTCATCAGTTCAGGAATTTGATGACTTAAAGCTAGATGGTAAAAAATTAGCAGTAAAAATTGGTTCTACCGGTCATATGTATGCACTAGCAAACCTTCCTGAAAAAAACATTGTAGTTTTTGAAAAAGAAACCTCATGTGTACTTGAAGTATCACAGGGTAGGGCTGATGCCTTTATATATGACGCTATGACAATATATAAGAATGCCCAACAGTATTCAGACACAACTGTTGCAGTCTTTACTCCATTCCAGGAGGATTATGAATATTGGGGAATGGCTCTTAATAAAAACGATGAAAAATTACTCGAAGATGTAAATAAATTTCTTGAAAAATACCAGGATGCTGGTGAAATGGATAAACTTGCAGATGAATATCTTGGTGAAATTAAGGAAGTATTTGATGACTTAGGGTTATCGTTCTTCTTTGATATTGAATAATCAAATACAAAGTGGAGATACATGAAAAATCTATTTACAGTAAAAAGCTACAAAGATAAACCAGGGTTAATGTCAAAATGGATTAATGTAATTCTGGTGGGGTTATTCATTGTAGCAATATTCCTATTAGCATTAGCCAGTGTGGGTTATAAATTCAACTGGCTGTCTGTTTGGGTTTACAGAACAAAAATTTTGCGAGGTTACGGAATAACACTGCTTCTGGCATTTTTCTCTATATTTATATCTATATTTATTGGGATTGTTGCTTCGGCAGGATTACAGAGCAGAATTACATTTTTCCGATATCTTTCAAGAGCATATGTAGAAGGAATAAGAGGGACACCTTTTCTAGTACAGATTACTTTTTTCTATTTCATAATAGCAACAGCGGTAGGTCTTGAGAATAAATTTATTGTTGGTGTTCTGATACTGTCAATTTTTACAGGAGCCTATGTTACAGAAATAATCAGAGGCGGTATTCAAAGTATACCTGAGTCGCAGTGGATTACTGCCCGATCCTTAGGTTTTTCTCGGTTACAAACCTATCAGAATATTATTTTCCCTCAGGTTTTTCGAAGAATATTACCCTCATTGGCAGGTCAGATGTCATCGTTGGTAAAGGATTCATCACTGCTCTCAATCATTGCAGTTTCTGAGGTAACCATGAATGTTCTTGAGGTAAACGCAATTAATTTTAGAATTTTTGAAAACCTTACAGTACTGATGCTTGGATACTTGTTTATTACTATACCTATATCATTAATTTCAAAATGGCTTGAGAGGAAGTACTATTATGAATCTTAACATTAAAAACCTCAGCAAGCATTATGGTGAAGAAAAAGCTCTGGACAATCTTGATTTGACGATACATGATATGAAATCGGTAGCTGTGGTCGGACCTTCCGGAGGCGGAAAATCAACTTTGCTTAGACTTATTGCTGGCTTGGAAACTCCAACTGGTGGATTAGTTTCTGTAAATGGGATTCCGATTGACTATGCGGAGAAAAAGCTCAGAGAGTATAGGAAAAGAATCGGACTTGTTTTCCAATCTCACAATCTGTTTCCTCATTGGAGTGCATTAAAGAACATAACTGTTCCGTTGGTAAAAGTTTTTGGGACCAATCCGGAAGAGGCTGAAGAAAAGGCGCGAGAGCTATTAAATAGATTCGGACTTGGTGAACATGCTCACAAGCTTCCGGTACAATTGTCCGGTGGGCAGCAACAAAGAATATCAATAGCGCGGGCGATGGCGCGGCAGCCTGAAATTTTGCTTTTAGATGAACCTACTAGTGCACTTGATCCACAGCTTACTAAGGAAGTTCTGGATATGGTTATTGAACTGAAGGAAGAAGGAACCAATATAATGATGGCCACCCATGAAATGGCTTTTGCCAAGCGAGCCGCTGAAGAAGTGATTTTCGTTGATAATGGCAAAATCGGGGGACAGGAGAGATCTGAGAAGTTTTTTGAATTTGGGAATAATCCAAGGCTTGATGAATTTTTAAGCCATATATTTGAGTAATACTAGCAATATAATTTCTGTTGGTTATTTAATTGACAAAATTCAGTAATAAGTTGATAGCAAAGGTATATTTGCTTTGACACCGGGTATTAAATATAATACCATTTGAACATATAAAAGGAGGATACAATTTGGATTCTTTAGTACTAAGTAAAAACGTTATGAACTTGCTTGATGATAAAAAAGCAGGAAGCATTATTTCCATTGATGTCAGTAAAGTAACCACTTTGACTGATTATTTTATTATCTGCAGCGGAACAAGTGACAGACACAGAAAATCTCTCGCTGATGATGTGCAGGAACTTATGGAAAATGAAAAATTAGAAATGATTTCAAAAGAAGGCTATAGAACTGCAAACTGGATATTGCTAGATTATGGATATGTGGTTGTAAATATTTTCAGTACTGATGCAAGAGACAAGTATGATCTTGAAAGACTGTGGTCAGATGGATCGCTGTCTGAATTAAGGAAGATGAAAAAGGTGGAGGAAACAAAATGATTATTACAGGTATAAGCGATGAAGCTGGTAAAGATATAAAAACACAGATCAAAGCTCATAAAGAGCTTGGTTGGAATGCGCTTGAACTTCGTCTGCATAATGGTGTGAATGCATCTACAACTGATTTTACTGAAGAACAGTTTAATGAAGTGCGGTCAGCGCTTGAAGAGGCAGAAATGTCAGTTACAGGGTTTGGATCTGCCATTGGCAACTGGAGCAGGAACATTAGGGGAGATTTCTCCATAGATGTAGAAGATTTAAAAGTTGCTGCAAAGAGAATGAATATTCTTGGAACAAAGTATATAAGAACAATGACATGGGTTCCTGATAAAGACGATCTTACATATTCAAGAAATGAAGGTATCAGACGTTATAAAGAACTGGTGAAAATTGCAGAAGATGCCGGAATATTGCTTGCACATGAAAACTGCGAAGGATGGGGAGGTTTTTCGCCAAAGAATATGGTTGAACTTAAAACTGAAGTTAATAGCCCTAATCTAGTATTGTTGTATGATACCGGGAATGTAGTATCTCATGGAGATGACCCTGAAGAGTTCTTCAAAGGGATTAGAGGACATTTTGATTATATACACATAAAAGATGCTAAGTTTGGTGTTGGTGCTGACGGACATACTTTCACTTATTGCGGTGAAGGTGATGGAAATCTACCTGAAATTCTAAGAAGAGTTATTAAAGAAGACGGCTATGACGGAGTTATATCAATTGAGCCACATATTGCGGCTATTGTTCATGAAGGAAGTGAAAGCTCAAAGGGTGATGAATTAATGTATAAGTCGTATCTTGAGTATGGACGAAAACTTGAAGCCATAATTGCAAACATCTAATAAAAAACTATAAAAAACTAATTAACACAGCATTCTATGGGTGCTGTGTTTTTTTTGGTTTGCCCTGCATGGGCGATAACTCGGTGGTGAAAGTCCACTACAGACTTGGCAGCAGGAACTGTTAGCAGAGGGCAAGGGTGTCCATC
>Ga0307989_1001124_pt1 | contig 15080 bp, 12 predicted proteins | sample EllFjometagen185_FD_203164 | JGI IMG/M metagenome (GOLD analysis project Ga0307989, IMG submission 203164) | Marine microbial communities from Ellis Fjord, Antarctic Ocean - #185 | ecosystem: Environmental > Aquatic > Marine > Unclassified | place: Southern Ocean | collected 2014-10-08
ATAAAACTATCCTTTTATAGTCCAAATGATCATTAAACCAGTCAACCAGTGGGATTAAAGGATTCTCTTTTGTTCCTTCTCTTTTCAATAATGAAGACAATTCAGTGTTATCTAAAAACTCAAATAAAAGTTTTGGCTCCTGTTTCTCGGTAGAAGAGACATTGGCCATATCAAATGGTTTAAAAGAAATTTGTTTTCTTGATTTTATCAATGAGTTTATCTTATCCCATTTTAAATAAATGGAATCTGGCTCGACGCAAAGCCTGCTTTCTGCAGCTGTTGCTTTGTAATTGATAAGAGTTTTGTTTTCAAAATCTATTGCCCCGGATTCAAGATCGCCTGGAGAATCCATCACTAAAAGCGTATTCTCAGGAATATAGTCAAAAAAATTATCTAATTTTTCATAAACTATTGACAGCATGCTTTCAACACCCGGAAATCTTCCAAATTCACGTGTTTCATTAACATATGACCTGACCTTTGATGCCTCCAGTCCGGCAAGGGTTCCAGCCTGTCTGAGACGGGCCAGAATATGGGGTAGGCTTTCTTTGGTCAATATGGCTTCAGTTGCCGGGATAATTATGGTTTCATAAATTTCTTTTGTCCTCCGCTGAGTAAAGACAGAAAAATACCGGATGGATTCCACAAGGTCGCCAAAGAACTCCATGCGGACCGGATATTTTTCTCCTGGAGAAAAAACATCCAGAATACCTCCCCGGACAGAATACTCGCCTGGATCTTCCACAAGAGACGTCTTGCTATATCCTCCGGATTCAAGTTTCAAGACCAGGGCATCCCTGTCAATTTCCTCATTGGCAATGACCAGCTCTGCAAAATCGGTCAAGTTTTTCTTTGGAATCAGTTTTTGTAAAATGGTGTCCACAACCGTCACAACAATTAAAGGTTCTGAATCCGAATTCATGATTTTTGACAAGGCTGCAAGTCTGTTAGTTGAAGTTTCCTTATGATAGGCCAGGGATTTGAAAGGCAGAATATTATATCCCGGAAAAAAAACAATCTTGTCTTTTTTGTTCGGCAAAAAAAAATTCAATTCATCTAAAAAACGAAGGGCTTTTTTTGTATCTTTTAAAACAACGAGAATTGATACATCTGAAGTGCCATACCATTTAGAGGTTAGATAGGCTTTATGAGAACCGTCTGTTTGAGTAATAACTACAGCATTGCCGGGGGGTTGAATATTTTTAATTAAATGGTTGGGCATATTTACCTGAACATACTTGACTCGATGGATAGAAATTTTCCCAAAACAAGATCTTGTTTTGTCGTGATTTTAATATTCCGATTAGACCCTTTTGCGATAACCACCTTATCACCTAAATGTTCAACTAACGAGGCATCATCGGTCCCATAAAAACCAGTCTTCCCTGCATGTTTATATGCCCGCAATATCAAGTCTATTTTAAATGTCTGAGGGGTTTGTGCCGTATAAAGAAATTGGCGGTTTATAGTTTTTTGAATGCTTAAATCGCAACGGAGTTGTTTAACAGTATCTGTTATTTTAACAGCAGGGATACAGGCACCATATTCAATTGCATTTTGGATACAATTTTCAATCATTTCTTGATTTACAAAAGGACGCACACCATCATGAATCAATACAATGACTTCTTTATCAAGGCTCATTATATCATGGACACAATTGAGACCATTTAAGACAGAGTCTTGTCTTTTATTTCCACCTTCAACCAGATAAATTTTTTTTACAAAGTCAAATGGATCAATAATATGCTTTTTACAATAATCGTGATCTATTTTTGGAATAACCAGAACAATTTCATTGATTTGATCACAGTTATCAAAGGCCATTATGGTTCGAGCAAGAATCGGGATTCCTTCCAGATTAAGATACTGTTTTTTAATCTTTGATCCCATCCGCAATCCCTTACCTGCGGCAACAATTATGGCAAAATTTTGGATTTGATACATTTTAACTTAAATACGACAATTCTATTGGCAAAGGAATTCCTTTGCCCATATGGTCTTCTCCATAATTCACAGCTGCAAGAATTTTCAAATCGTTTAAAGCCCGCAAATCGCCTTTAAATTGTACAATTTCGATCTCTTCCTTTTTTATTTTCCCGCCAGCCCATTGAATATCTAAAACACTTGCAGCATCAAAGATATCACTATTTACGAGCATGTTGACTTCGCCGCCATAATGCTGAACAATTTTTGCAACAAGAAGACTTGGTCTACTGTGAAATCCACGTTCCTTAGGTATTCCGACCTCAATCACACCTGTTTCCATGTTTTCATTCAAAATCCTCGAGGCCAGGGCTTTTCCCGTAGATAAAAATTTCCAGGCATAAAACAAACCAAAATTAACCGCCCGATCCAACAAAACATCCGGATCGATAAATTCAGATAAAGATACACCAACATTTTTATATACATCCTTAAATCCGATGTCATGCAAATGACGTTCATAATAATGCAATAATCTGCCGGTTACCTGGAGCATATTAAAAACAATGGAAAAATGGCTTCTAAGTTGTTCAAGTTTAAAATTTTCCGACGATGTCTTTGTATTTACAACATAGGAATCAAATGAAGACTGGATATTGTGAATCAACATTTCATATCTTCTAACAATGACCTCATTGATTTGCCCCGGCACAAGTTCCTTTATTTTTTTTAAATCATAACGCTCATAAAATGCAAATTGATCAAAATCTTTTACAATTTCTAAAAACTCGCTGGCAATACGGGTCAGATTCTCTTTTTGCTGATCTTTGGCATTAAAATCATCAATATTGTGATCCAGCTGTTGTACAGACGAAATTCCGGGAAAATAACTAAGATCATATGTTGTAGTCGGTATATTGATCTTCAGGCGGCGGGCTTCCTCTAAAACCACAGGAGCTGCAAGTTTTATGGATTGCTGTAAGATTTTCAGTGTATCAAATGCTTCCAGTTTAAATGTTTCATGATTATTATCTTCAAAAGAATAATATTTAAACCGGTTTAAAATATGTCTTTGGGAATAGCAAGCCAATGAAAGATGCTGGATTGTTGCCGACATTTCACGATAAAGTACCCATTCTTTATTTTTTTTTGCACCATGAAAATCCAGGAAATCTTCTAAGATATGCGAGGATGTAATAAGCTTTGAGTAAATTTTCTTTGTAAAGATATAATCGTCATCATCAAGTTCAGAAACAAACAAAACGCATTTTAAATATTCAAAGGAAAAAATATTGGCTTTTTCCTTAAAGGATATGTCGCAAGTAAAATTCATTTTCCATTACCCAACATTAAAAAAAAGATTCGGTCTGACCAGTTGATAAGCCGAATTTTGTTACCTGCTCTTGTTACCGCAAACAGATCAACGATTATTCATCTAGGATGTACGTTGCCGCACACCTCATGCAACCTACCCGAAAACTTGGGCGGACAACCCTCAAACGTTTCCCTATTTGGTCTTGCACCGGACGGGGTTTACCAAGCTTTTCCAGTCACCTGGAAAACTGGTGCGCTCTTACCGCACCGTTTCACCCTTACCTTGATCAAAATATCAATCCAGGCGGTCTACTCTCTGTTGCACTTTCCTTCACGTCACCGTGACTCCGCGTTATGGAGCGTCCTGTCCTGTGGTGTTCGGACTTTCCTCCAAGTTTAAAAAAACCTGGCAATCGTTTTGCCTGGTCAGGCCGAATTTTATATATTTGTATGATAGAGCATTCTACTGCATTGCGGGCAGGAAATCAATGAATTACCTCGCTGTACTTCAATATATAGTTGAGGTGGAATATTCATAAAGCATCCCATGCAGACCTCGTTTTCAACTGCTACTACCGCTGAACCATTATTCATTTTTGATACTTTTGCAAACCTGTTCATCAATGAAGATTCCAGAGTCTTGCCGATTTCATTTTGCCTTGCAAGGTATTCATCAAGAAGCTCTCTGTCATCTTTTGATTTTTTTTCAATATCTTTTTGTTCGGCTTCTATCTTATCTTTTAGAAGATGAAATTCATTTTCACTTTCCTGAACATTTTTGCCAATTTCCTCTTTTTCATCAAGATATTCCAATAATTCAGTTTCCAAAACATCTTTACGTTTTTTATTGTCGTCCACTTCTCTTAAAAAAAGGTTATATTCTTTATTGGTCTTTACCATCCTCAATTTTTCATTACTTTTAATAATCCGATCATCAACAACTTGAATTTCAATTTCAAGATCCCGGCAGCCAGCCGTAGCCCTTGAAAAATTTTCTTTATTTTCCTGTAAAGCATTTTCAAACTGCATTAATTTTGCACTTAATTTTTCCTTTTCTTTTTCAACCTCAATCAAGACAGCATTAAGCCTGACAATTTGAGTCTCAGCTTCCTGAAGTTTAACCAGGGTTTCTATATCCGGTTTAGTTGTAATATCTTTCATAATGTCTTATCCTTAAACTATAATAAATGGATCTTTTTCTTTTTTAAATTTTTCAATCTGTATATTTAGCCCGGCTTTTTGAATAGCCTGACTTAATTTGTCAAAAAGCAGATCAACAGCCATAATTTCAGAACCAAAATGCCCAACATCAATCAGAGCCTTTGAATATTCTTCAACACGCCTTGCTTCATGATATTTAATATCCCCGGTGATATAAACTTCTGCCTCGGATTTTAAAAACTCTTCCACGAGAGAGCCGCCGCTGCCAGTGCATATAGCAACACAATTTACAGGCAAATCCATATCTCCTGTTACTCGCAGATGGCTTAAACCCAATTTCTCTTTAATTTGATGAACCACTTGTTTAAGTGTTGCCTGCGATTTAAGGAATCCGATTCTTCCCATACCGATCATTTCATTTTCTGATACTGATAATGGATTCTCTATAAAAAAAACTTTTGTATTTTCTAAGCCGATCTTTGTTGCAAAACAATCATTTAGACCATCATTTGCCTTATCGAGATTTGTATGGGCAGAGATGATACTGATACCATGTTTCGCTGCGACTTCAATGGCGCTGCCGGGCATTTTGTTAAAATGAAAGGATTTTTCCGGTCTGATCATCAAAGGATGATGGGTAAGCACAAGATCAAAATCAGCCTTTTTTGCAGCCTCCATTAAGGGCATGGATACATCAAGGGCGATCATAATCTTTTTTACTTCCCAGTCCAGATTACCGGCCTGAAGCCCTGAGTTATCCCAATCCTCAGCAATATCAAAAGGAACAATAATATTGAGCAATTCCAGGATATCTTTTGTTTTCACAATGATAAACCCGGCACCAAACAAAAAAAGCGTGGTATTTTACCACGCTTTTGATTTTGTATGTCCACTTGATATTCTTTTGGCACATTCATATATAAATTGAATATCCTTTTTGGTTTTCAATTTTCCTCATCAAACATGCCCTTACTATATTTAATTGGTGGGCCCACCTGGGATCGAACCAGGGACCGACCGGTTATGAGCCGGTGGCTCTGCCAAACTGAGCTATGGGCCCTTTCGTACACACAAACTTGCAATATATATATAAAAACTAATTTTGTGTCAAGATTTAATTCTCGACCAAACTAATTCTCAATAAAAGTCTTGAGTTTCTTACTTCTTGTCGGATGTCTTAGCTTTCTTAATGCTTTTGCCTCAATCTGGCGAATGCGCTCCCTTGTTACTGTAAAATCCTTGCCCACTTCTTCCAGTGTGTGGTCTGATTTTTCACCAATACCAAACCGCATGCGAAGGACCTTTTCCTCACGTGGTGTCAATGTAGCCAGGATTTTCCGGGTTTGCTCTGCCAAGCTGAAATCAATGGCCGCATCCGAAGGAATAGAAAACTTTTTATCTTCAATAAAATCGCCCAAATGACTGTCTTCTTCCTCTCCAATTGGTGTTTCAAGAGAAATAGGTTCTTTTGCAATCTTTAAAACACGTCTAACCTTTTCAATTGGAACTTCCATTTTTTCTGCAATTTCTTCTGGAGACGGCTCTTTCCCCATTTCCTGCACAAGGTATCGGGATGTCCGAATCAGCTTGTTAATGGTTTCAATCATATGGACTGGGATCCGGATGGTCCTGGCCTGATCTGCTATAGCTCTTGTAATGGCCTGCCTGATCCACCATGTGGCATATGTGGAAAATTTATATCCCCTTCTGTATTCAAATTTATCCACTGCCTTCATCAAACCAATATTACCTTCCTGAATCAAGTCAAGGAATTGTAATCCTCTGTTTGTATATTTTTTTGCAATACTTACCACCAGTCTCAAGTTTGCTCTTACCAATTCTCTTTTTGCAAAATCGGCATCCCTGCGTCCTTTGTCGATAGTATCGGTAATCGTTCTTAAAAAAGTTGAATCTCCTTTTATCTCATCTTTTCGTAAACAAACCTGGTTTAAAAGCGAGCAGATATCATGATATAATATTTTAGCTCGCTCTTTATTAATAACTGACCTGGCAGAAGACCACTTTACAAAAGTCTCTTCATCACAAACTTGATCAAGCATTGTTTTGGGTTTGACATTAAAAGTTTTAGCGCATTCTTTAAATAGATCGTCTACTTTATCAAACCATGCAATTGCATTTCTAATGCCTTTTTCAATAGTATCGATAATATTTGATTCAAACCGCCATTTTTTTAATTCCTCAAATATTGTTTCCGTGTTGTTAAATATCTCACTTGAATAAATTTCATATTTTTTAGATTTTTTTTTCTCCAGGAGTAACAGGTCCTTTTTCCCCAGGGTCTCCTGGTGAATATCATATATTATTTTTAAAGATTTTAAAAATTTTTCCTGTTTTGAAACCTCATCTACAACCCCATCCCCTTCATCCACATCCCTTAAAACATGCTTTGGCCGCATGGATTTTTTTTCCATTTTAGCCCCATAAATAAAAATTGTGGATAAAGCTATGGGACAATCCAACATTGTTCGTAGGATATCATGTTCCCCTTTCTCAATTTTTTTGGCAATTTCTATTTCGCCTTCACGACTGAGTAAGGTTACCATTCCCATTTCCTTGAGATACATTTTCACAGGGTCGGTAACAGCACCAAATTCGATATCGGCACTGCTCTTTTTAACAGGAAAAAGATCTTTTTTAACCTTTTTTTTAACCTTTTCCTCTTTCTTATCTTTTCCTTTTCCTGATGCTTTTTTAGATTTATCTTTAGCAATTTTTTTAGTTGATGATTTAGTAGTTCCTTTTGCTGCGTTTTTCTTTGTGGCCTTTTTAATTTTTTCTTTTTCCTTATCCACAAGTTTTATCCCAAGCTCTTTAAGCTGCAGAACAATATCATCTATTTGATCCAAGGATTTTAAATCATCGGAAATTGCATCATTAATTTCGGCAAAAGAGAGTGAGCCGTTTTTTTCGCCTTTTTTAATCAGTTTTTTTAATTCTTTTTTACTAATCACAACATCCTCTACAGACGTATTTGTCTTACCTGCCATAAAATGCCTCCCAAAGGGTTAAAGTTATAAATGATCATGCAATTGCTGAATCTCTGCCTGTTTTTTCTTTAACAGGTCCATTAAATCAGAATCACAGCCCTTTTCCGCACTTATAATTTTAGTTGTCAAAGTGTTTTCCTGTTTTTTTCTTACTCTAATAATTCTATGAATGATAGACAAAGCCGTTTGATGAATATCTTGTTCTGAAAAAAAATCATTCATGGCAAATGAAGCTATAAGTTCTTGGTCCTCAGTATTTTCCATACCAGCCATAACATTTGTAATGAAGGCTTCTTTTTTGGGATCATGACTTAAAATTTTTTGTGCCAGGCGTTTTAATTTTTCAGAATAAAAATATTCTAAAACTTCTTTGTTTTTAATTTCATTTATGATTTCGGGATAGTTTAGCATCAACGAAATCATCTGTTCTTCTCTTCGGTCAGATTCCAATTTAGCATCCTTATTTTCCCCCTCACCTATAAAGGATTTTTTTCCGGGATGACTTAAATATTGTTCCCTGACTTTTTCCAAAACTGCTTTTTCATCAATATTCAGAGTTTCGGCAAGCTCTTTTACATATAAAGATCTTAAAGCGCTGTCTTGAATCAAAATCAGCTGCTTTTTCATATCCTCTAAAACCCTGATCCGGCCTTCCACAGACAATCCATGTGTATCAATGGAGACGTGCAAAAGAAACTGCATCATTGTTTTGGCGTTTAAAGCCAATTCATTAAAAGCATTTTGTCCATGTTTTTGCACATAGGAATCCGGGTCGTTCCCTTGTGGAAGTACAAGGATTCTTGTATCAACTCCTTCATTCATGAAAATTTTAATACTTCTTTTAGCAGCATTAATTCCCGCGGTATCCGAGTCAAAAACCAATACCATCCTGCTGGCATATCCTTTAAGTATCCTAACATGATCCGATGTTAATGCCGTACCAAGACTGGCCACTGTATTTTTAATACCGTTTTGGTAAAGGGATAAAAAATCAAAATATCCTTCAACTATGTAAACACAACCTTCTTGTCGACAATATTGTTTTGCGGCATGAAGACCGTAAAGGATACGACTTTTATTATATACCGGTGTATCAGGAGAATTCATATATTTTGGCATAGAATCATCCATCACTCTGCCACCAAACCCTGCCACCTGCATATTCACATCAAAAATGGGAAACATGATACGATTTCTAAATCTGTCATAATACCCATTGTTTTGTTTTCTTTCCAAAATCAAACCACTTTGAATTGCAATATTTTTGGAAATTTTTCGATCTTTTAAAACCTTAACAATGGTATCCCAATTATTTGGTGAAAACCCCAGTCTAAATAGCTCAATCGTATCGTCAAGAATCCCTCTATTTTTAAGGTATTGCCTAGGGGTCTTCCCTATATTTTGCTTTTTAAGTCCATCAAAATAAACGTCCATGATGGTTTTATTCAACCGGAACAGATCCTCTTTAAGATGAATCTGTCTTCTTTTTGCCGGGTCAATCTCTTTGGTTTCTATAGTTACATTATACTTGCGAGCCATCATTTTTGCAGCTTCAGGAAATGTTATCCCATGATATTTCATAACATAGGACAATACATTTCCACCGGCACTGCAGCCAAAACAATGGAAAATCTGTTTACTTGCATTTACAGAAAAAGAAGGGGTCTTTTCAGAATGAAACGGGCATAACCCGAAAAAATTTCTTCCGGATTTTTTTAAAATAACTGATTCTGAAATGACATCAACAATATCTGAAGTATTTAAAATCTCTGAAACTTTTTCCTCAGGAATATACATCTTGGCGGCGCTGACTCCAAAGTTTAACGGTTCTGCAAGTAAACAAGCTAAGTATTTAAAATCACATGTCAATAATTATCTCTGTAGATAATTCTTATTTTGAAATCCTGATGGCTTCTTTTAAATCAAGGGTACCTTCATAAAGTGCCCTGCCGGTTATTACACCTGTCACACCTTTGTTTTCTATTTTGAGAAGATTTTTAATATCCTGAAGTGTGCTGACACCACCGGATGCCACAATAGGGATGGACACAGCGCAAGCTAAAGCAGCAGTCTCTTCAATATTGGGACCGACCTGCATGCCATCTTTAAATATATCGGTAAAATTAATTGCAGCAACGCCACAGGACTCAAATTTTTTGGCAAGATCAATGACTCTTGTCTCAGAAGTCCGACTCCATCCTTCAACAGCAACCATGCCATTTCTGGCATCGATTCCAACGACAATTTTATCTGGAAACTCCCTGCAGGCTTCTTTGACAAGTTCTGGATGATAAAGCGCTTCACTTCCAATAATGATCTTAGAGACGCCGGCATCCAGGTACATTTCAATGGTTGCAAGATCTCTGATACCGCCACCCAACTGTATGGGAACATTTATCCCGGCTAAAATATCCTGAATTGTTTTTAGATTTTTCACCTCTTTTGCAAAAGCACCATCAAGATCGACCACATGGATAAGACTCGCACCTTGAGTCTCCCATCTTTGAGCCATCTTTACAGGGTCATCTGAGTAATGAGTGGAATCCTCCATTCTGCCCTGTAAAAGCCGGACGCATTTGCCTTGTTTAATATCAACAGCCGGTATTATTTGCATTTATATTCACTGTATTTTAATTTTTGCTTCATTTGAAATGGTTAAACGATTTTTAAAGGCTTCCCTTGCTGGACAGAACATTGGAAATTTTTTCATTAGTTCTTGTGGCCATATGCAAGGATTTTCCAAACGCCTTAAAAATTGATTCCAGGACATGATGCTCATTTTCACCATAATAAGAATTAATATGAAGGTTAATTGCTCCTTGAACACAAAATGCCTGGAAAAATTCTTTGGCAAGATAGGCATCAAATTTTCCTTTAACCTTAAGATCACGTGGAAAATTATACACAAGATAGGGCCTGTTTGACACATCGATTGTAACCCTTGACAAGGCCTCATCCATTGGTACACAAAAATCCCCGAACCTGACTATCGCTTTTTTATTTTCAAGCACTTTTGAAAATGCCTGCCCAAGGACCAGGCCGATATCCTCAACAGTATGGTGATAATCAACGTCAAGATCTCCTACAGCACTGATCTTGAGATCAAAAAAACCATGGACTGCAAATGCGGTAAGCATGTGGTCAAAAAAAGGAATCCCGGTGGAAATATCCACCTTACCTGAACCGTCTAAATCAAAACTGACGTTAATTCCTGTCTCATTTGTTTTGCGGGAAACGCTTGTCCTACGATCCATAAAAATATCCTCGAATTGTTTTCAACTCATTCACGGTCAACCAATATCATGACCAACTAAATATGGATAAACATCATCAAAACCAATCCTCTAAGATACACAAAACTCTTTTTTATGTCAAATATTTTTTTGTTCAAAAACCGTCCATCATAATTGCCAAAACTATTTGATCAATTTTATGATCTGCTTGAATTTATCACCCTTGGCAGCCCGCAGCAATTCAAAAAATGCCATTTCAACACAGGTGACCTGACCGCCGGTCTGAACAATTCTCTTGATGCCGATTTCCTTGTTTTCTTTTGTTCTGGAAGACACACAATCAGCGACCACCTGGACCTGACAACCTTGTTTGATCAAATCGTATCCAGTCTGGAACACACAGATATGGGCTTCAATACCTGTTAAAAGGACCTGGGTTCTACCAGTTTTTTTAAATTTTTTCATAAATTCAGGGTTGCCACAACATGAAAATGAAAATTTCTCAATGGGTTTTTCGCCTGTCAAATATTTTGCAACAGCTTCAGTGGTTGGACCTAAATTCTTTGGAATCTGCTCCATCCATAGTATAGGCACTTCAAGAATTTTCATTCCCTGAATCAAAGCCCCCATTGATTTAAATAATTTTTCTTTTTCGTGCATTAACTGGGCTAACTGCCCCTGTACATCAATCACCAGCATTATGGTATTATCAATTTCAAACATCAATTTCCCCCTTTGGTTGTGACTTTTAAAAACATAATTTGTAATTGCTATTATTTTTTGTTAATTTTAATACAATAAACAATGAATCAATACAAATAAAATCATTACGGGATTGCCAGCCAATGAAATGGAATCGACACCACTGTAATTGAAATAACAGGAAAAAAAATGAAAAAAAAGAGTACCTCCATATTTATCCTATTCATAATTTTTGTTTCAGGTTGTACTGCGCTGCAGCCAGGATACGAAACTCCTGTTGTCAGCATCACTTCTTTTAAGACAATTCCAACTAAAGAAATTATCCCTCAATTTGAAATAAACCTGCGCATTGTTAATCCCAATCGATCACCGCTTGATCTAAAAGGTATTTCTTATACCATTTCCCTTGAAGGGCATAAAGTAATGACTGGGGTATCAAATAAACTTCCAATGATAGAAGCGTATGGTGAAGGGGATGTTTCGCTGACAGCCTCAATGGATCTTTTTAGAAGTATTAATTTTTTTACAGATCTTATGAAAAGCCAGAACATAAATAATATTTCCTACAGCCTTAAGGCAAAGCTTGATGCGGGGAGCCTACACCCCTTAATTTATACTACCAAAAAAGGTCAAATCAATCTTATGCAAGCTATAAAAAAACAATAAATGAACAGATTTACAAAATATTTTTTCTGCATGATATTGATTACGCTATCTTTTTCCTGCGCCTCGCATAAAGAAAAGGTTTATAAAAAGCACATTCCGCCAACAGAAAAGGGAACACATGCCCAGGATCAACCTGTCCAGGATCCAGGATTGGTACATCCCCAGAGCCAATTATCAGAGCAAAAAAAAAATATTGTTCGACATGCAGTACAGAGCCTTGGCCTTCCCTATAAATGGGGCGGGCAATCTCCAGAATCAGGATTTGACTGTAGCGGATTGACCAGTTACACTCATAAAAAGGCAGGGATTATTATCCCGAGGACTGCCAAAGCCCAATTTAGCAAAGGCCAGTCTATTGAAAAGAAAAATTTGCAGGCCGGAGATCTTGTATTTTTCAATGCCCCTCAAAAAAAAGGGGGCTGGCATGTAGGGATTTACATTGGTAAAGGGCATATCATCCATGCCCCGGGAAAAGCTAGTCCGGTTACCTATGGGGATTTAAACCATCCTTATTTTAAAAAATATTATAAGGGATCGAGACGTTATTACTAAACCTAAAAAAAAGGCTTTGCAAAAAAATTGCAAAGCCTTTTTTTTATATATGGTACCGAAGAGAAGACTTGAACTTCCACGCCTTGCGGCACTAGATCCTAAGTCTAGCGTGTCTACCAATTCCACCACTTCGGCTTAACTCTTTATGCGGTTTGCTCTCATACAAACTTTTTAAACTCTTTACAAAACAAGGAGTTTAAACTTTGCTACCAATCTTGATATCACAAATTTCCGCAACGAGAACCTCTTTTATAAAAAGCCATGTAAAAAGTCAAGAAAAATTCTATGTTCATATATACAGACAAAGCCAGAAAATTATAATAAGAAAATTCAAAATTTTCTCAATAAAGGGAATTTTTTTGCCAAATTATTATTACTTTTTTTACATAGGTAAAATTACCTGTATACATCAGTTGGACTTTTAACATGCCATTAGCGGATGGTGCATTTTTTGCATAATATTCCCCAATACCACCTCAAAAATGCCAAACCTATTGTGAAGCAGGGATGAAAAGCCAAAGGGTCTTAAGGGAAAACAGCCAGGTTGTCATTATTGAGACTGCTTCATTTTCCACTAATTCTACCGCCAGTGATAATTGGTATCATTTTAGCGGGTATGCCTTTGATCAAATACAAATAAAAATAGCTGGTGGTAGATACATGCGCCTTGATAATATGTAACTCAGTGTCCCGATACCCGAGCGGGCAACGTTACTCTTTTTTGGTTTTGGCCTTTTAGGGATTGCTGGAGTCAGCAGAAAGAAAAGATCATAATTTAATAAATATTAATAATCAACATGGGCAGAGCATTATAAATAATGTCCCGCCCTTATTATTAGATCAAACCTGAACCAACCCTATCCAAATAATTCAACTTGAAATATTTTTTCTCACGCCTTTTGAAAAATAGTAAAATGAACAGATTTGTTTTATTTCGAATATGTCATTTGGTGCCGAAGGGGAGATTCGAACTCCCACAAGCGTTCGCTCACTTGTCCCTGAAACAAGCGCGTCTACCAATTCCGCCACTTCGGCACTTAAATGTCTTTGGCGAGCATCATTCCGGCAATTAAATATTGCTTAAAAATGACATTTGAGGTAATATATTTGTTTATAAGTTTTGTCAAGATTATTGTTCAAAATTGAAAAGGTCAACATGGAATTAATTGAAAATATAGATCAAATTAACCACCCCTTTAAAAATGCTGTTATTACCATTGGCAACTTTGACGGGGTTCATAAAGGGCATCAGAGCCTTTTTTCAAGCGTGATAGAAAAAGCAAGACAACTCAACGGGACATCGGTTGCCATGACTTTTGATCCCCACCCCCTAAAAGCATTAGGAATTTCAGGCCCGCCCCTGATTACCAGACGCGACCAGAAAGTTGAACTCATTGAGCAATGTGGACTGGACGTACTATTGTGCATCCCGTTTGATAAGGCATTTTCTACCATTACCGCCCATAATTTTATTGAGAACCTTCTTGTTAATAAAATCGGAATGAAAGCAATCATTGTTGGTGCGGATTATTCCTTTGGAAAAGACAGGGTGGGGAACATTGAGCTTTTAAGAAAAGAACAAAACCGGCTTGGATTCGAAACCATTGTTTCACCCTGGATAAATAATACAGATCCAGACCTTCAAAGGATCAGCAGCACTATCATTCGTAAAACTGTCATGGATGGAAAAGTTGATCAGGCCTATAAATATCTTGGCCGCCATTATCAAATCCGGGGAAAAGTAATCAAAGGTCGCAAGCGTGGTGGAAGCCAGCTGGGGTTTCCCACTGCCAATATCAAACTTCATGATGAATTATGCCCCAAACTGGGTGTTTATGCTGTCAATGTAGAAACAGCCAAAGGCAATTTCTGGGGAGTTGCCAATATTGGGTTCTCACCGACCTTTGGTGATCAAATGTTTACAATTGAAGTGCATATACTCAATTTTAACCATGACATTTATGACACAAGAATACGAGTTAACATGGTAAAAAAATTAAGGGATGAAAAGAAATTTTCCGGTATTAAAGAACTTTCTGAGCAAATTGAAAAAGACATTCAAATTACAAAGGACATATTAGAAAAAAATGGCTATTCGTAAGATCCTAACATATCCTGAAAAATCTTTATTGCAGCCCTCTGTTAAAGTTGACACCATTGATGAGGATATAAAAAACCTGATTGACGACATGGGAGAAACCATGTTTGATGCACCAGGTGTTGGACTTGCAGCGCCCCAGGTTGGGGCAAACAAAAGAGTTATTGTTTATGATTCCAATGCGGCAAATCAAGATAGTGACGAGTCAGTTAAAGAATTTACATCTTTGATAAACCCTGAAATCATTGACAGTTCCGGCAGTATTATTTCTGAAAAAGAGGGATGTTTAAGCGTTGTTGACTATACCTCAGATGTAAAACGATATGAAAATGTGACTGTCAAGGCACTTGACATTGAGGGGAACCAACTTGAATTTGAAGCCCAGGGAATTCTTGCCATTATTATGCAGCATGAGATCGA
>Ga0307989_1001125_pt1 | contig 15070 bp, 10 predicted proteins | sample EllFjometagen185_FD_203164 | JGI IMG/M metagenome (GOLD analysis project Ga0307989, IMG submission 203164) | Marine microbial communities from Ellis Fjord, Antarctic Ocean - #185 | ecosystem: Environmental > Aquatic > Marine > Unclassified | place: Southern Ocean | collected 2014-10-08
ACGGAACATTTTTTGGCCTGAATCCGAAACTAAAATTATATTATCGACATAAGGTTTGTGTAAGTCTGCCTTATCGTAATTTTCTTTTGAATTGTCTCCAACATCAAAACCTTTGTACGGGTTTTCATCCATAAAACCAGCATTCATGGCTTTACTAATTTCAGCCATTAATTCCTCGGTTGAACCGATACAAATCTCATCAGAACCATCTTCTGATCTCCATATTGGTAAGGGAGTTCCCCAAAAACGCGAGCGGCTTAAATTCCAATCTACCAAATTTTCGAGCCAGTTTCCGAAACGCCCGGTACCGGTTGATTTTGGTTTCCAGTTGATAGTATTATTTAGTTCCACCATTTTGTCTTTAACCGCTGTGGTTTTAATAAACCACGAATCTAAGGGATAATACAAAACCGGTTTGTCGGTTCTCCAGCAGTGCGGATAGCTGTGTGTATGTTTTTCAATTTTAAATGCTTTGTTTTCTAACTTCAGCATTACCGAGATGTCGATATCAACGGTTGGATCTTTCTCGCTTAGGTCATCGTCGTATTCGTTTTTCACATACCTGCCTTCAAAATCTTTATATTTTTCTGCATTTACATATTTCGCAGCAAATTCTTTCGACATGTTTTCCACCAAAAAGAAACGTCCTTTTTTGTCAACTAAAGCTTGGTTTTTCCCTTCAACATCTTGCACAATTAAAGGCGAAATGCTGTTTTGTTTTGCCACCCTATCATCGTCGGCACCAAAAGTAGGTGCAATGTGAACTATCCCTGTCCCTTCTTCGGTAGTAACAAAATCTCCGATAATTACTTCAAATGCTTTCCCTTTTGGTTTTACCCATTCAATTAACTGTTCGTACTGAACTCCGATTAATTCTGAACCTTTTAATTCTGCAATTACTTTAAACGGAATGTTTTTATCTCCTTTTTTAAATTCGTCAAACGAAAGCTCAGCGTTTTTTTGATTGAAATGTACATTTAAAAGGTCTTTTGCTAAAATAAGTACAACCGGATTTCCAGTATAAGGATTGAACGTTTTTACTTTAACATATTTAATTCCAGAACCTACACAAAGTGCTGTATTCGATGGAAGAGTCCAGGGTGTTGTAGTCCAGGCCAAAAAATGAACATCAGAAACTGTATCTTCAAAAAGGAATTCAGATTTCTCGTTTCGAATAGTTTTAAACTGAGCAATTGCAGTCGTGTCTTTTACATCGCGATACGAACCTGGTTGGTTTAATTCGTGTGAACTTAAACCAGTTCCGGCAGCCGGTGAATAAGGCTGGATGCTGTACCCTTTGTACATTAACCCCTTGTTATAAATTTTCTTTAACAACCACCAAACCGATTCAATGTATCTATTATCAAAAGTTACATACGGGTCGTCCATATTTACCCAATAACCCATAATACGAGTTAGTTCTTCCCATTCCCGTGTATATTTCATTACCTCAGTTCGGCACGACTGGTTGTACTCTTCAACCGTAATTTTTTTACCTATATCTTCTTTTGTAATATTAAGTGCCTTTTCTACGCTTAATTCTACCGGCAAGCCATGTGTATCCCAACCTGCTTTACGGTGAACCCGGAAACCTTTCATGGTTTTATAGCGACAGAAAATATCTTTAATTGCGCGAGCCATAACATGATGAATACCCGGCATACCATTTGCAGATGGCGGACCTTCATAAAAAACAAAAGTTGGTTTACCTTCGCGAGTAGAAATGCTTTTATGAAAAGTATCGTCGCTCTCCCAACGTTTTAGTACCTCTTTGTTTATCTGCGACAGATCTAATTGCTTGTATTCCTGAAACTTATTACTCATAAGAAAATAGTATATTCTTCTATGTTAAAAAAACATGCAAATATAGGAATTTTTTTAGGCTGAAAATGAGAAATATTGGTTTAAATAGGAAAGTGATAAAGCAATGAGTTTAAGTGTATTATTCAAGTCGTTTTCGCTAATGCACGATTGTGTCCAGTTCATATTGTTTATATGCAAGAAGCGATATTATTCTACAAATATTGTATAATAATTTGTGTGTTTAAGGATGGCATCCCTATTTTCTACATAGAATAGGGATGCCATCCTTTCCCTGCCAAGATTGTGTTAAAGCAATGAGAACAAATGTTATTGATACTATTTTTAGATTTTAATCTGGCATTCTAAATAACACTTTTACTACAATGTATCTCCGTTTTATGGATTACTTTAATTTTAAGATTATCTTTAGGATTCAACAAGAGATTTTCGAAATATTATTAACCATCATTTCAATGAAAAAGTTAATTAACAGCCTAGTAATTATTACATTGTTTACTCTGTTTATGGGATGTAATAATAAATCAGAAACTCAAAAAAGACCCAATATTTTATTTGCCATTGCAGACGATGCATCGTGGAAACACTTTGGTGCATATGGTTGCGATTGGGTAAAAACTCCAGCATTCGACAGAGTTGCAAGCGATGGAATATTATTTACACGCGCCTACACACCTAATGCAAAATGCGCACCTTCGCGCTCGTGTATATTAACCGGAAGAAATAGTTGGCAATTGGAAGAAGCTGCAAACCACTCCCCTCTTTTTCCTGCAAAATTTAAAACTTATGCCGAAGCACTTGGCGAAAATGGTTATTGGGTAGGAAGTGTTGCTAAAGGGTGGGCTCCCGGCGACCCCGGTGAAATTAATGGTATTAAGCGTCAATTAACGGGGCCAAAGTTCGATGAACACAAAACAACTCCTCCTGCAAAATACATTTCGAATAACGATTATGCCAAAAACTTTGAAGCATTTTTAGAAGCTCGTCCGGAAGGACAACCATTTTGCTTCTGGTATGGAAGTACAGAACCGCACCGTGCCTACGAGTTTGGTGCTGGCTCAAAATATGGAAATAAAACAAAAGATGAAATTGACGAAGTTCCTCCTTTTTGGCCTGATGTTGATACAATTAGAACTGATATGCTCGATTATGCATTTGAAATTGAGTACTTCGACAAACACCTTCAATTAATGCTACAAAAATTAGAGGAAATAGGCGAATTAGAAAACACACTGGTAATTGTTACTGCCGATAATGGAATGCCATTTCCCAGAATAAAAGGGCAGGTTTATGAATATTCGAACCATTTACCTTTGGCAATTATGTGGTCTGAAGGAATTAAAAATCCGGGACGCGTGATTGATGATTTTGTAAGTTTTATCGATTTTACTCCTACCTATCTTGAAGTTGCAGGATTAAAAGCTGAAGAAATTGGAATGCAAGCAATAACAGGAACTAGTTTAACTGAAATTTTTAATTCTGAAAACGAGGGAATTGTAATTCCTGATAGAGATTTTGTTCTGGTTGGAAAAGAACGACACGATATTGGACGGCCAAATGATCAGGGGTATCCGGTTCGCGGAATTGTTAGCAACGGTTTTCTTTATATCCGTAATTTTAAACCCGAACGCTGGCCAAAAGGTAACCCGGAAACAGGATATTTAAACTGCGATGGAAGTCCGACAAAAACGTATATTTTGGACACCCGACGAAATAAGGGAATTATGGAATACTGGAAACTTAACTTTGGGAAACGTCCTTCGGAAGAGTTATATAATATTGAGGATGATCCGTTTTGTATGAAAAATCTTGCTGCCGATTCTAATTTTATTAAACAGAAAAATGAATTAGAAAAAAGTCTTGTAGAAAAACTTACCAAACAAGGCGATCCAAGAATTCTGGGTAAGGGCGATATTTTTGATAATTACCCATATACCGGAGCCGTGCAAAACTATTACAACCGTTACATGGGTGGCGAAAAAGTACCTGCCGGTTGGATAAGTATAACAGACTACGATTCGGATTTAGAGGAGTAAAAAAAACCGCCTCATAAAAATGAAGCGGTTTCAAATATCTTAAATAAAATCTATCGACTAATAAAATTTAGATCTTTTATCAACTATTTCAACAGAATTTCGATGTGCTTCAAAAGTCTGAGAGTTAGCACGCATAAATAAACTTTGCGCTAAGTTTACTTGCTCCGTTGTTACATCTCCTATTTCACTACCTTCATCAATCGAGGTAACTTTTACAATAAATACAGCATTATTTCCGGCAACAGCTTTTGAAATTTGATCTACTTCAAGAGTAGTTACAGTTCCAACAACTGCGGGCTCTAAACCTAAGCCGGGAATTGAGAATGCAGAAAAATCGATGTTTGTAACGTTCTGCACAGTTGATTCTAATTCAGTTGCAATTGCTTCCAAGTCTTCCTTACCCGACAAAGCAGCATTTGCTTTTTCAACTAAATATTCCGATTTTTTCTCTTTTATTACGCCTAATTCAACTCTTGCTCTCACATCTTCAAAAGTGGCAATTCCTTCATCAGTTGCTTCTGTTAAAACGGCTATAACAAAATTATCTCCTAATTCAAAAATTGGCGATTCCTGCGAGCTAATAATAACATCGCCTTGTTTTGCTTCGTAAGCAGATCTTATTAATTGTCTGGCAAACTCTAAACCAATAATATCACGGTCGTTTTCGCGAATTGATGCCACACGTTTACTTAATTTTTGTTCAATAACTGCCGCTTCAAAATCTTCCATTGTTTCATTTTCACCCGCAAATTTACTTGCCAGCGAATATGTGTTCTGGTAGGTTCGGGTACTTGGTTCAACGTTACGCGTTAAATATGCAATTTGTGCTTGTCTGGTTTCAACTCCACGTGTGGTAGTTTGAACAATGTGAATTCCAAATTGTGAAACAACAACCGTAACTTCGTTTCTTGCATTATTAAAAGCTGCGTCTTCAAATGGTTTTACCATTTGTCCACGACTAAACCAACCCAAATCGCCACCGTTTATTGCTGAACCCTGATCGGTTGAATATTGTGTGGCAAGCGTTGCAAAATCAGAACCATTGTCAATCATTGTTTTCAAACTATCGGCCAAAGTTTGCATTGTTACCACTTCTTCCTGAGTATTTACAGCTAATAAAATATGCCTTGCTTCTACCGAGTCTGGCATCATTTCAATGGCATCAACTTTAGCCATTGTATATGTTTCATTCTCGAAATAAGGTCCAAAAACTGCATTTATCTCTGCGCCTTCATCGAATACCCAGCTTCCAATATTTAAAGGTAGATTATCTTTTTTACCCCAGGTTCCTATAAAACTTTGATCTGAATTTGAATTTACAAATTGAATATTATCTGTAGCACCTTCAAAATCACTTTTTATATCGTTCATCCAATTTTCAGCCTCTTCGAAGTCTGTCTGCGACGGTTCAACCGGGTAAGTTATGTATTCAATTCTGCGTATTTTTTCTTGTTTATAAGCATCCTGATTTGAATCAAAATAAGCTTTTAAATCTTTTTCAGTAACTGTAACTAAACTATCGGAAATTGAGCTGAAGTTTAACGCCACATAATCGAAATTTACTTTTCTATTTTTTTCTGTTAAACTTTCCTGAGCTTCTTCGCCAGTAACATACAAACCTTTACCCACCATGTTTGTGTATTTACTTTGCTCGCGCTCTTCAACAATTTGTTTTTCAAGATACAACCAATAGTCACGTTGTTCAGGATCAACTCCTGTTTCTAAGCTTTTTAAAAATCGTACTACTGCTGTACGGTCAACCTGACCTGTATTTGGATTCCGAAATAATTGTTGAATAATTGGATGAAGATTGGCTCCTTGAATCATATCAAAAAGTTCGTCGGAACTAATTTCAATACCTAATTTGGAGTAAACATCGCCCATTACAATTTTACGGACAAAACTTTGCCAGGTTTGCTCTCTTACCTGCACCCAGCTATTTTCGTCTAATTGAGATTGCTGAGAATTTTGTTTGTATATCTCACCTAACTCTTCAAGTTGTTTTTGAAACTCGGGATACTGAACCGATTCTCCATCTATTTCACCAACTTCCATTTGGTTTCCCTTCAACAGAGACGAACCACTTTGAAGCATGTCGCCAAGGATAAATGCGGCCAATGAAATACCTATTACAATTGCTACTAACAATCCTGCTTTCTTTCTAATATTTTCTAACGTTGCCATTGATAAACAGTTATTTTAATGCAAATTTTACTTAAATTTTTCGAGCTACGAAGATAGCAATTTTAAGTATTTTATAAACAAATTTGTTTGTTTTTTAATAGCTCAAATTAATTGGACACAATTTACTGATTGTCAGCTTTTTGCATAAGCCAATCATTTCGTCAATCAATCCTCCGTAATGGTAAGTTTTACCAATTCGATTTTAGTATTGCTTGCCTTTAGTATTTTGAAATGGAATTTTCCAATTTTTATTAATGAATTGATTTTTGGAATACTTTCGTGGTGGTATAAAATAAATCCGGCCAGAGTTTCAAATTCTTCAGTTTCCGGCAAGTCTAAAAAATACTTTTCGTTGAGTAAATCTATTTCGGAGCGACCAGAAAAAACAAATTCCGTTTCACTTATTTTCTTTTCAATAGTATCTGTTGTATCATGTTCGTCCTCAATTTCGCCAAATATTTCTTCTAAAATATCCTCGCTTGTTACCATGCCCGATGTTCCTCCAAATTCGTCAACCACAATTGCAATGCTTCGGTGTTCTTTTATAAACGTGCTTAAAAGTTTATTGGCCGGCATGGTTTCGGGCACAATTAGTACATTTTTCAGAAATGGTTGAATTGTTTCCGGGTTTTGAAATATTACGGAAGAATGAACATATCCTATAATATTATCGATATTTTCTTTGTAAAACAAAATTCGTGAGTATCCGGTTTCCACAAATTTCTGCCGAAGTTCGCCTATTGATGCATGGATTTCTAACATCTCAATTTCAGTTCGTGGAATCATTATTTCTCTCAATTTTACCTTCGAAAAATCGAGTGCATTTTTAAATAACTTTACTTCTGTTTCAATGTTTTGCTTTTTCTCAAGACCAATTATATCTGTTTCATTTACAAATTCATCTAAATCAATTCTGCCAAAAACAGGATTGTTATTGTTCATTTTTACGTCTGCCTTTAAAATTCCTTTTAATAAAACATTTGTAATTCCCACGGTGACTCGGGTAATTGGATAAAAAACAATATAAAAAAATGCTAAGGGGAAAGAGAAGATATTTAGCAAAGTATTGGGGAAAATTCTAAATAATGTTTTTGGTAGAAACTCGGCAAAAATTAAAATAATTACGGTAGAAACCAATGTTTGCAATAACAGAATTACCATTTCCGATTGAAAATAAATTTGAAACAGGGGCTCCAGAAAAGTGGCAAAAGCTATTCCATATATTACGAGTGCAATGTTATTGCCAACCAACATTGTTGCAATGTAATTCCCGGCATTGCCGGTTATCATTTTTAAGATTTTTGAATTGAATGGCTCCGATTGTTTGTCTAATTCTAAGCGCAATTTATTGGCGGAAACAAAGGCTATCTCCATTCCGGAGAAGAATGCTGAAAAAAGTATAGTTATTAAAATAATAACAAACAGATTCATGCCAGATCTTTATTTTTCGAATTTAAGTGGTCGTTGAAACGGTTGTTTTTCTTTTCTAACCTCCGATTCTATATCCAAAGAATCTGATTTTTTTTCTCCTTCGTCATCCACAGTTATAAAAATTGTTCCTTTCAGGTTTTTTATTTTCCAATTTTGAATGTACTGGTCTGAAGTAAAACCTACTCCTGTTATTATTTGGTCGGGTCTAATAATTTTCACAAACTCCTCGGTGTAAATTTTCTCTTCTTTTTCTTCCCAGATTAAATGTTCTGTTTTTAATGTGTCGCCTTGTTTGTTTGTAGCTACCACATTATTTTTTGCCTCCCACATTTGTTCTTTTACAAACTGTTTTGCATAATCTGCCCTTAGACTTGAAATAACATTTTTGTTGGCATCGAATTGTATTAACTGCATTCCTTCCGGAAACTCTATAAACTCATTTCCTTCATTTTCAAAACGAAGTAATTTTGTAGTTTTTAACGAATACCTGATTGTACCCGAGTCAGTAAATAGCGTTTCAAAATTTTTGGCTTCAATTATTGGAAGGTTTTCGGGAGAACTAAAAGCTTTTATTTTTTCTATGTCGTTCTCGCATGCATAGAAAAATAATGCAGCCCCAAAAAGAAGAGCTGCAATACTACTATTTTTTATAAATCGATAAATTTTAGAATCTAACTTTTGTGGTTTCATTTATCCAACCTCCAACTTTATACGATGCTCCTTCCTGAATACTATTCATAAAAGCTACCTCTTTATTCGGGAAGTATTTTTTATAATCCGAAGCCTTTTTTGAAGCGTCAATTGAACAATCTTCGCCTCGGCGAGCACGATTGTAGTAGTCAACCGCTACCCAAAAAACAGTTGCTTTTTCAAAATCATCGCCACTAAACGACCGGCTTGAAGCAACATAAATATCACCAACCAACATCAAAGCTTCGCAATAAGTAGAGTTTATAGCTAAGGCCTTGCGTGCAAAACTCCTTGCTTCAGGGAAATCATTTTCTTTGGCATAAATAAACAAGGCATACTCGAAATAATAAGTTGCAAGTAAATCCTGATCTGTTTCTTGTTCCATTGCCTGCTTGTAATATCCTTTTGCTTTCTCCACTTCGTTGCGTTTTAGGTATCTTCGCGCCATATTAAAAGCTGCTTCAGCCGATGGTTCTAAATTGTACAGTTTTTCAGTTGCTTCCGAAAAAAGTGGAGTTTCATCGCAATTTGCACGTCGCAAACGGCGAAGCATAGATTTAACGAAATCAATATCCTCTCCTTTTTCTTGAAACTGTGGAGCAAGAAAGCTAATCAAAGATTCACAATCGGCAGCTCCTGATGAGCCAAAAATATTTTCAATGTATGATTGTGCTTCTTTTACTTTTTCAACACTTTGTGCATCTGCGTTTTTTTCAATTACAGCATTTATTATTGAATTGCATTTTTCGTAGTTAACCACAACTGTTTCTTTTGGCATTTCTCCCATTTTAAACAATGCTTTTGAGGTTTGCATAAACAGAACCAATACAGGGGTTTCAGTTTCAGTTCCCATTTCAGCAACCGATTCGCTCAGCCATTCGTAACTGCTTTTATGAGTTTCTTTAAGTTCTTCATTTTCAAGCATTCGATCCGTTTCCAGCTTATATTTCAAAAAGGCTGTTCCTTTTCGGCCTTGCACATATCCTCGCTGACCGAAATATTTCATTCTTTTATCGAAAATATTCATTAATTCCTGAAAACTTTGATCTTTTTCTTCTTCAGATTGTGCATTATCGATTAACGACTGGTGCATTTTTATGCCTTGTATATAAATATTTTGAGAAGATTTTGGATATTTATTATATACTTTTTTCCAATGAGGTATGGCAGATTTAAAATCATCTTGTTTGTAAAATTCTGTATATAACGACAGTTCATTCATATAATCTCTATTCTGTTCGCTAAGTAATTCCTGAGCCGACTTAAGATTTACATCTTTACTTTCCTCATTACTCCCGGCAGTTGGAATTTCGCCTGACATAGCATAATCAAAAGTATCGCCTGTTTTATCCTCAATTACTAACCTTTGCACGTCATTAATAAAAGTAAACTTAATCCATTTGGATTTTACATCGCCTTCTACTTCATACATTCCGTCGAAGCTTGTCATCATTGAACCACCTCTATTTGCTTCAACTGTAACACCTGCAGCTAGTTCTCCATCTATGTAAACAGTCCCTTTAAGTACTCTCTGTGCCATCGAAGTAGTTATTGCTAAGATAAAAACAGAGGCAAATAAAAATGCTATACGTAAAAAAGTTTTCATAATTTTATTGTGTTTTTTAGTATTAATCAAATCTTCTCTTTATAAACCACAAATCGTATAAGTTAACGCTTAAATTCAACCTGGCATAGTTTTCAAGAACCAAACCATTCTTTGTTGTGCCCTTTCTTCCAAATTCTGCACCAACGTTTATTGTTGAACTGGAACGGTATATTGGTAAACCAACTCCAAAACTTATGCCAAAATCATTTATCTGTTGCCCATCCAGCATTAAATAGGTTTCTTCATATTTAATACCTGCTCTATAAGCAATTTTACTTAAATAAGATCGAATAGAAAATTTATCGGGTATCCATTCGGCTCCAAGTGCAAATTTATTCAAATCTGTTAAAAATTCACTTTCTTTTCCCAATAAAAGTGCGTTTGACCAAGATTGGTGATAATAATCAAGATTGACCTCCAACTTATTATCTACTACATATGAAACTCCCCCACCAAACGATAGTGGCATTTTTATCGCACTTTTTTCCTCATCAACAAAATTCAAAGTATCTAAATCTAAGGCGGTTCCGGAATTAAGATTTTTTTGCGTAATGTCTGACATAAACGCTGTGTACTCAGGCTTATTTTCAAGTACAGCCGCCAAGATTATACGTTTATCATCTTCGAACGGTAAAGTTACTTGCACTCCAAAATCAAGCCCAAAATCGCGTAATCGAAATTCTCCATAATTTTGAATTCCATAAAAATCTGACTCTTCAAGAAAATATACTTCCGTATTTCTATTGAGTTTACCAAACATATAATTCAAATTGGCACCTATCGAAACATTCTTAAATGGTTCTACGGCCAATCCAATGTACGCATTTGATATTGTTCCTGTTCCGTAATATTGGTTTAAAACCACACCTACATTTTCAATATCATCAAATACATCGAATGAATATCCGACATCGGAAAATGGGTACAATCCTAAACTTGAGGCCATCCAATTATTAATTTGGAATTTCATTGCAAAATACTGAAAGTTTACGTTGGCAACACTAGTACTACCCAGGTCGTTTTTAAACTCCGAAGTTCTTGCATCAATCCCAAACTCAAACATAAAAGTTAATGTATCTATTGCAGTATAGGATGCTGGATTTGATAGATTTATTTGTTGATTGTATCGACTCGCGATAGATGCTCCTCCCATTGCAACAGACCGACCAAAACCATATGTCTGCAATTCGCCTAAACCAAACCTTGAATACGGTGATGTTGTATTGTTATTAAATTGTGCAAATATTATAGTCGGGAACATTATCAAACCGACTAATAAACCCACTCTGCTATATCTCCCCATTATATTCTAATATGCTATTTAAACCTATGGCTACTAAATTAAAGTGTACAAAGAAAGAATTTTTTAGTTTCTTATCAAAGAATTCAGCATTGCCTCCAGTAATAATAACTTTTAAATTATTATAAAATTCCTTAAATGTACTTATTGTACTATCTACCTCAAAAACAACACCATTCTGAACTCCGGATAGAATAGCACTTTCAGTTGATGTTCCGTAAAGCTTATTATTTATCTCCTGTTTAACCAAAGGCAATTGCCCTGTAAATCGACTTAAGGCTTCAAATCGCATATCAATTCCCGGAGATATATTACCACCCAGATATCGATGTTTAGCATTAACAATGTCGTAAGTTAATGCGGTTCCTGCATCTATAATTAAAACATTATTTTCAGGATATAAATCAACTGCACCGGCGGCGGCGGCAAGGCGGTCCATGCCTAAAGTATCTTTAGTTTCGTAACAATTTATTATTGGTAAAGGGGTGTCGCTTTTCAGTTCAACAAACAGCTTAAAATTTTCTTGTAGTGCTGTTTTTAATTCATGTGAATAATCTTTTACTGATGAAAGAATTACTTTATCCAGCGATGGGTGTTCGTTTTTTAGCACATCAATGTGCTCTGGTTTAAACTCCACAACCGGGACAGTAATCAAAACTTCACCTTTATTGAACACGGAGAATTTTGTGCGTGTATTTCCAATGTCAATTATCAGGTTCATATTAGTCAATAATTCGCTGACTAATATCCAGCGCTTTTACAGAATGTGTTAATGCGCCAATTGAGATGTAATCGACACCTGTGGCAGCAACTTTATGAATTCGCTTAATTGTCATGTTTCCCGAAGCTTCAATTTTAGCTCTTTTATTAATGAGAACAACGGCTTCTTTCATTTTTTTTGAACTCATATTGTCGAGCATTATTATGTCAACTTCAACATCCAATGCTTCTTGAACCTGCTCCATATTAGTTGTTTCAACCTCAATTTTTATGCTTTTTGGAATTTTACCACGAATGGCTTCAACTGCTGGTTTTATACCTCCAGCAATTTGAATGTGGTTGTCTTTTATCATTACCATATCGTAAAGTCCAAAGCGGTGGTTCGACGCTCCTCCCATTCTTACTGCATATTTGTCGAGATGGCGATAACCGGGTAGTGTTTTTCGGGTATCCAGAATTTCTACATTTGTACCTTTTAACTCATTCATACATTTGTTGGCGTAGGTAGCAATGCCAGACAAGCGTTGTAAAAAATTCAATGCTTTTCTTTCGCCAGTTAAAAGAGCCCTGTAATTTGCTGTAAATTCTACTAAAATATCTCCTGGCATCACTTTACTTCCATCTGTTACTTTTTCGTTCCACTGTAAATTCGGATCGAATTTTCTAAAAACCATTTCGGTAACTGGTAATCCGGCTACAACTCCTTCTTCTTTTGCCACCAAAATTGCAGTTTTATTTTTGCCTGGCGGAACTAAGTTGTTTGTTGTAATATCGCCGTCTCCAATATCTTCTGCATATGCAAGATCGAATAATACTTCGGCTGATTTTAATGTTTTGTCATCTATCATTTCTCTATTTTCTAATCGGTTCAAATCTAATATTCTTCGCTTTTTGCTGAATTGAATGAACTATTAATTTCATATTTTCATTCCTGAAATCTTCACGAATGTGCCCACCCCTGCTTTCTTCTCTTTCAAGCGCTGCTCTTGCTATTAGCAGGCACACTTCAGCATTATTATTTATTTTACATAAATTATATTCGTTTTTGCATTCAGCAAATTCATCTCTTATTTTTTGAATTTCGTTAATCGCATAAACCAAGCCTTTTTTACTACGCACAATACCAACAAAATTATTCATGATTCGTGCCATTTCATTTTTCTTTTCCAAAAAAATCATTTCATTTTCGGTATCGAGTCTGAAAATTGTACTGTTAAAATCGCTTGTTAATTTAGGCTGAATTTTACCTGCTTCAATTCCTGCTCTTTTTCCAAAAACAAGGCACTCGAGCAACGAATTACTGGCAATTCTATTCGCACCCATAACTCCGGTTGAAGCAGCTTCGCCAGCAGCAAATAAGTTTTTTATATTTGTTTGTCCGTGTAAATCCGTTTTAATTCCACCAACCGTATAATGAGCCGCTGGTGCAACCGGAATATTGTCTTTTGTAAGGTCGAGATTAAACTCTTTCAGTTTACTGTAAATATGCGAAAAACGTTGTTTTATTAGTTTGCTGTCTAAGTGTTTTAAATTCAAATAAACGTGTTCTGCCTTCGATTTTTGAATTTCTTTAAAAATGGCAAATGAAACTACATCGCGAGGTGCAAGTTCAGCAAGTTCATGAATTTTAGTCATGAATCGTTCGCCATTTTCGTTAACCAAATAAGCGCCTTCGCCTCGAACGGCTTCCGAAATTAAAAATGCATCTTTATCGTGTAAATGAAGTGCCGTTGGGTGAAACTGTATAAATTCCATATCGGCCAACTGTGCTCCCGCCTGAAATCCCAAGGCATAACCATCGCCGGTTGCGGTGTGTGGATTTGTTGTGCGTGAATAAATCCGGGCCAATCCACCAGTTGCAATTACAACTGCTTTGGCTTTAATTATCAGGTTTTTCTGAGTTTTAAATTCAAGTGCTTTAACTCCATTACAAATCTTATTTGAAATCAGCAACTCAACAACAGTTGTATTTTCGAATGCCTGAATATTTTCTTTCTCGTGAATTTTCGAGAACATAAAACGTGTAAGCACTTTTCCTGTTGCATCTCCATCGGCATGAAGAATTCTTCGTTTGCTATGTCCACCTTCAAGTCCAAGAATTATTTCGTTGTTTTTCTTATCAAACGGCATTCCCATTTTAATAAGATTTTCAACACAGTTTTTACCCTCTTTTACTAAAATTTTAGTTGAATCGGAATCGCATAATCCACGTCCTGCAATCATCGAATCGTGTAAGTGAGATTCCAAAGAGTCATCACTTCCAATTGCAGCAGCAATTCCACCTTGTGCATTGTACGAATTACTAATATCAAGCCCTGATTTGGTAATAATGGCAACTTTGCCGTGTTGCGATGCATATATGGCAGTAGTTAACCCTGCCAAGCCACTACCAATTACAACCGTATCAAATTCAAGTACTTGCATATAGAAACTGGTTTTTTACAATCGAGCGGCAAAGTTAGTATTTCTTTTAACCAATTTCATGAAATCTTTTATTAACATGGTAAATTTATGGCAGGTAGTCGGGTCGTATAGGTGAAAATAATTCGTGAATAACGGAATTCTCCAAAATCTCAACCTCGTGTTCCACGTTTTCCGGAATGCTACAACTATCGCCAGCCTCTGCCAAATGCCATTTATTATCTATTCTGAAATTTAATTTCCCTGATATTAAATAGCCGGTTTGTTCGTAAGGATGATTATGAGCCGGGAGTGTGAATCCCTTTTCAAGTTTAAATTCACAAAGAATTGTTTTTTCTTCGAAAGCCAAAGGGCGCATTAAAACTCCTTCAATTAAAGGACGAAAATCTTTTGAATCTTTTTTAGTAAACATGTGCTATAATATTTTAAACATTGTTCAAACCAGCAAGTTCGTTTTTCCAAAACTAAGTAATTTTAAAAATATTGTAAAACGGAATTCTCTTTAATTCAAACTGAAACCTAAAATAAAAACAGAATTGTTAAACCTTGAACGATTTTGCTTGTCATATAGTAATCTTAAAGATGTTAGATATTTTGTGTTTAGTTAATCCGTCAATTTATTTGTGAAAAAATAGTCGATAGTTTACAAAAAAAGTTGACTTTTGCACCGTAATTTTAAATTTCAACCAATTAATCGATTGTTTGTTGATTTAATTATTAGAAAAAGAAAATTAGTAAAGAATAAGAAAATTTATAAGCCATGAGTTGGAGAAAAATAACATTTATAGTTGTAGCCCTTATTGTTTTATTAGGTGGCTCGGCGGCACTCTCGCTATTGTTTGTTTCAATGAAACCTGAACC
>Ga0307989_1001126_pt1 | contig 15053 bp, 31 predicted proteins | sample EllFjometagen185_FD_203164 | JGI IMG/M metagenome (GOLD analysis project Ga0307989, IMG submission 203164) | Marine microbial communities from Ellis Fjord, Antarctic Ocean - #185 | ecosystem: Environmental > Aquatic > Marine > Unclassified | place: Southern Ocean | collected 2014-10-08
GTTTCGATTACGTCGGCTGTTCCTGACGCTGAGGTGATTGCTCGGGAAGATGTTTTGGGGAGTGTTAGGCCGACGGCTGCGCATATTGCTATGGTTATTGGAGTTGTTCTGTTCCCTGCGATTCCTCCGATGCAATGTTTATCTGCTACATATCTTCCTTTGAATTTTAATTTCGCTCCTGTTTTTATCATTGCTTTTGTTAGGGCTATTGTTTCTGAGAACTTCATGCCGTTTAGTTTTTCGGCTGCTGTGAAAAATGCGATTTCGGCTTGAGTTAGGTTGTTGTGAACTATTTCTGAGATGACTAGATCTAGTTCTTTTTGATTCAATGTTGCGCCATTTATTTTTTTCTTAATTAAGAAAGAAGCTTCGGAGAGTTCGGAAGAGCTGACTTCGACTTTGCTTCCGTTTGAAGTTTTTATGATTCGGGCTAATTCATGAGAAACTCCGATCTCATCTTTTTTTACTAGCTTTGAAAAGATGTCTACTACTGCATAAACTTTTTTGTTTTTTGTTTCTATTGCGACTCGGTCGTCTACAAATACGTTCATCTTTTTTGCGGTTTCTTCTCCTAGAATTACGATTGGATGCCCGGCATACCAATTAAAATTTCTTACTTTTAGTTTCATAATTAATTATTAAATAAATCTTTTAGTTTTCCTTGACGGTAGAATTCGACTATGATTAGGCTGTATGCTAATACTAGGGGACCTAGAACTAATCCTGCGATTCCGAATAGGTAGAGTCCGCCGATTGTTCCGATTAGACTTAGGACGATTGGAAGGTTTGATTGTTTTGACAGGATGTAGGGTCTTAGGAGGTTGTCGATTGAGGAAACAAATATTGCACCGTAGAGTAGGAGGAAGATTCCGGCGAAGGTTTGTCCTGTGATTAGGAGAATTATTGCTGTTGGAAACCAGACGAGCCACGAACCTAGCACTGGGATTATTGATACTAGAGATGCGACAACTGTTAAGACTAAAACCCTTGGGACTCCTAAAAAGAATAGTCCTGCCCCTAAGGCTAGACCCTGCATGACTCCGATGAAGACTTGTCCGAAAATTATTGCGTTTGTTATTCCTCTGAATTCTTTTAGAAATTTTTCTTCTGTTGCTTTTGAGAATGGAGAAAGTGTTGATGTGTATTGCTTAAGTTTGTCGGCGTCTTTTGTTGCGAAGAAGAATGTGAATAGGAATACGGCGAACTGGAGAAGTAAGGAAGGTAGGTTGACTAGCATGGCTGTGAATTGTTTAAGGAATGCTGTGAATGTTTGTCCTATAATGTTATCTATGTTTCGGGCAATTGTTGAGGTCATTTCTGTGTCGATGAAACCCTTGACGACTTCGGCCATGTTGAGGTTTTGAATTGAGACGTATGTTTCGAAAGATTGGTTTACGATTACCGGGACTAGGTAGATTACTGGGATTACGATTATTGCTGCGAGACCGAGGACGAAAAGAAAGGTTGAGATGTTTGGATTTTTTATTTTTGTTTGGATTTTTTTGTGGATTGGTCCTAGGATGTAGGCGAAGAGGAGTCCGAAGATTATCGCCATGATGATTGGTTTTAGGATGAAGAAAGTTAGGATGAATATTGAGAGGATGATTGCGCCGGCTACGCCTCTTTTTATGTTGTTGGAATCTGCCATACTATTCTATGGTTCTTTTACTTATAAATTTGTGGTCGGAGAAGGAAAGTTATTTAAGTCACAGAATGTCACATATTGTGACATGGTAAAAGCGAGTGGGGCAAAGATTGATTTTGAGGATTTGAATTTAAAGGATGGGTTTATTGATCATATTTCGGTTCGGGCGATTTTTCCTAAGAAGAAGCGGACTGTTCGGAAGGAGCGGAGTTGTTCTGTTCGGGTTGATAGTGATTTGTTGGTTGAGGTTGAGCGGTTTATTTCTAGGAGCGAGAATCGGTTTCGGTATTTGAATCGGAAGCAGTTTGTTGATTTGGCTGTGGCTGAGTTTTTGCGGGCTGAGAAGATGGATATCTAGTTGATAGTTAGTGGTACGCTGCGCTTGTAGTCGGTAGTTGTTTCACTACAAAAACTGACGAGTCTTCGACTCCCGTGATTTCGTGTGGATAGTTTAGTATAATTAATTTTAAATATGAGGATTGGTGTTGGGAATTATGGAATTCAAGCAAGTTGTTTTGGAGTTGGCTGAATATGATGATAAGTTTTTGTTGCAGGATGTTGCAGGTTTGACTAAATTGCATGAGAAAAGTGTTTGTGGTAAAGGTGTTATTTTTTCTGGTCTTATGATGAGGAGACTGAATGGGCAGTTTCCGCACGAGATTGAAACTAAGTCTATGGCTTTTGATGAAGGAAATTTCTATTATGATGCTTTGAGAGATGCTATCGAGGAAAGCAAGAAGAACACAATGCTTGTTTATCGAGATTCGGATGGCGAGCTTGTTCGGACTATTTATTTAGGGGAACAGTTGGGAAGTGATCCTTTTACTCGGGTTGTTTATACGGATAAGTTAGGTAAGGATGTTTATTGTGCGAATAGGGATAGTTTTGATGAGAAGGTGTAGGAAATCTTATAAAGAGATTTGATTCTTTCGTTGTTATGATTGTTAAAAAGATTTTTGATGGGAAGGTTGATGACGAGGTTCATGTTGCGTTTTTGAAGTTTGGTCGAGGTGTTTACGGGCACAAGTATTTGGTTGAGGGAAAAAGGCAGGCGAAGAATTGGGCTGTTAAGGCTGGGGCTGAGTATGCGAATGGTTTGGTTCGATGGTGTTTGAAGGATTTGGATTCTGTTAAGGTTAGTGGTGTTATTGTTTCGACTTTGGATTTGAGGAATGAGATGACTTTTGATTTGAAGAAGGTTTCGAATTTTCAGGGTGTTCGGAAGCATGTTGTTGATACTGAGATTAAGCGGGACGAGATTTATGCTTTGATGGATAAGTATCCGAAGGCTTTTTTTGCTCTTTCGTTTAAGGGAGATGGTTTTGTTTTGAAGATTAAGCCTAAGGCTCCTAGTGACGGAAAGAAGAGCAAGAAAGAGGGCGAGGGTATTGTTGCTGATTTTTGTACTTTGAAGACTGAGGATAAGGGGATTATTGGTGAGTTGTTTTTTGATGTTCCTAGTTTTGAGAAGGTGAAGGTTTCGCATGAGATTGATGTGACTGATATTGTTTATCCTGCTGATATGGCGAGTTTGAAGCCGGCGGAGATTCGGGAGATGGCGAAGAGGAAGGGTGTTTTGAAGAGGAAGGTTTTTGTGGATGGGGATGAAAGGGAAAGTTCTGCTGAGTTTGTTGCTTAATAAGATTTATATAGTTTAGATATTTTGGTTTGTTATGAGGATTGATTGGTTAGCTGTTGGTGGAGTTTTGGTTGTGGTTTTGCTGTTCGTTGGTATTCTTTGGGCGATTCCTAATTATAAGGTTTATTCTCGTGAGTTGAATGGAAAGGCGCAGTTGAAGGAGGCTGAGTGGAACCGGCAGATTGCGATTCAGGAGGCGCAGGCTTTGAAGGAGTCGGCTGCTTTGAAGGCTAATGCTGAGGTTATTCGAGCTAAGGGTATTGCTGAGGCTAATGAGATTATTGCTGGGAGTTTGACTGATAATTATATTAAGTATAAGTTTGTTGAGGGTTTGAATGATGGGAATACGGAAGTGATTTATGTTCCTACCGAGGCTAACTTGCCTATTCTTGAGGCTCGAGGGTAAGAATCTAAAATTTTATATAGTTGGTTTGACTTGATTTTTTATGAAGAGTTACTATAGAATTGTTAGAGATAGGAAGTCTGGGAAATATATGGCTGAGCTTGATGGTGAAGAGCGTTCTTCATTTGTTTCGTTTAGTGCTGAGGATATGTTTCCTGTTGATGTGCCGAAGAGTGTTAGTTATTTGTCAGATAGTGATTTATGTAAGAGATTGAGGGAAAGCTATCCTTCTGTGGAAAGTGATGGACGTATTGCTAATACTTTTGTTAGTATTGATTTTGATGAAACTTCTCTTGTTCAGTTTTATAAGGTTGATCTTCAGTTTGTTCATTGAGTTAGTTTGGGTTGTATTGCTTATTGGCGTAATTTTTATAAAGTTTGGTTTTGTTTAGTTTGTATGGGATTAGAAGGCGCTTATGCGTGTGCTGGGCTTGGGGATTTTTTAGGGATGATGAGAGTGATGGAAGATTATGAAGAGGGAAATAATGAGGAGCTTATGCCTATTTTGGTTGATGATATTTTTGAAAAATTTAGAAGTTCTGGGATTGTGTTGGGCAGAAAAGGGGAGAGGCTTGGGGTTCGGGTGATGGGGAATTTGGAAGGGTTGTTGAATCCTGTTAACTGGAGATATTATTGGGGTTCTGAATATGTTCGTGAGGTTTTTAGGGATTAGAATTATTTGTTCTGAATGAACCAAGAAAGTTTTTCTGATTTTGGAAGTTGTTTGATTTGGTATTCTTTTTGTTGAGCGTCTATTTTGTCTTTGCATTGTTTGAAACGGAGAAGCTGTTTGAAGCCTTTTGCTTTTACGTATTTTGAGCCTTTGCCTTTGGCGTGGGTGTCCATTCTTTTTTGGAGGTCGTTGGTTACGCCAGTGTAGAGGGAATTGTTATTGCATTGGAGAATATATACGTACCAACTGCACTCGAAGATCGGTGGTCGGTGGTCGGTGGTCGGTAGTCGCTGAGATTTTGATTTGTAGATTATTTTTTCGGTTTGAGTAGATTTGATTTCTACCATAGATTATAGATTAAGGTTTTTTTGTTTTGCGCATGAGGCGCATAGGAGAGCTGTGTCTTTTAGGGACATGTAGTATCTGTTGCCGCTTTCTAGGATGTCGGAGAATTTTTCCCAGCCTTTTTCTATTGTAAGTTTTCCTGAGATTACGTCTTCTGGGACTTTGGCTGCTTTTTCGAGGAGGTCTGTTCGGAATTTGAACATGTGGTAGTGGTATAGATTTGGTTTTGCTGCTCTGGATATTTTTTTGGAGCAGTTATGACATTTATCTTGGGTCATTAGAAGTTCTTGTTCTCGGATTGCCCATTGAAGTTGGAAGTCGGCGTCTTGGATCAGATGTTTGAAGTTTCCGATTCCGCCTAATCTGTTGAAGGTTAGTGATATTTCTTCTTCGGGAGTTACGATGATTTCTCCTATTTTTTTGGAGTATCTCCAGAGTGGGTATCTTCTTTCTTTTCGTGGAGTTACTGTTAGTTTGCCTATCCTGTAGCCTTTTGCACCTGTTTTGATTTTACCAATTATTTTGTCTTTCTTTCTTTTGACTGCTTTTGTTCTTTTTTCGGAATCTTTTCTTTTGGCTGTCTTTTCTTTTTTAGAAACGTAACCCTTTTCTCCTGGGAGAATGTTCGGAGTTTTTATTGCCATTGTGATGTTATGACGAAAAGTTGGTTTTTAAGAGTTGCTTTAGGTGATTTTGGGTTGGCATAAACTTTATATACCCTAATTTGTGATTGATTTTATTGATTCCATCCAAAACTTAAATGTTTGGGTGATGAGATTTGTGATTGGTTGGTCACGATAACCGCTTCGGTGATACGGAGTGATTGTCAAGTAGCGAAAACTACTGCTGAGACGAACACTGCTTGGAAACAGGTAAGTTCTCTCGAGGAAACAATACAAGATGACAGATAATAACGGAATGCGTAGTGGAAGTTTACAGTTCTACCCGAGGGTTAGAGCGAAGAAAGTTGTGCCTAATGTGAATTGGAGGCCTTTGGATAAGGAGGGAACTGGGTTGATGGGTTTTGTTGGATATAAGGTTGGAATGATTTCTGTTTGGGCTAAAGATGAGACTGAACAATCTATGACTAAAGGAAAGCGAGTTGCTGTTCCTGCTACCTTGATTGAATGTCCAGCTATGAAGATTCATTTGGTTCGGTTTTACAAGGATGGGAAAGTTGAGAAAGATATTTTGGTTGATAAGAAGTTTAAGGTGGAGAGTTTGGATTCTGTTGAGGATTATGATGATGTTCGTGTTGTGATGGCGAGCGGTGTTGCTAAGACTGGGTTTTCTAAGAAGAAGGCTGATTTGGTTGAAGTTGGAATTTCTGGAGATAAGAGTGGGAAGTTAGGATTTGTTAAGGAAAATGTTTCTAAGGATATTGCTGTTGGGGATGTTTTTAGTGAAGGTTTGGTTGATGTTCGTGGTGTGACTAAGGGATATGGAACTTCTGGTCCGGTTAAGCGGTTTGGGATTTCGTTGAAGAGTCATAAGTCGGAGAAAGGGCAAAGGCGTCCAGGTAGTTTGGCTCCATGGCATCCTGCGAGGGTTACGTTTAGAGCTCCTCAGGCTGGGCAGACTGGTTATCATTCTAGAGTTTGCTATAATAGTATGATTTTGGAAGTTGGAAGTTTAAAGTCGGAAGTTAAAAACGGGGAATATGCTAAGGAGAATGGGGAAGGTGTTAATAAGAAGGGTGGGTTTAAGCAGTATGGTGTTGTTAAGAATGATTATTTGATTTTGAAGGGTTCTGTTCCTGGACCTGCGAAGAGGGGAATTTTTGTTACGACTGCACTTAGACCTACTAAATTTACTGCTAAGCAAAAGTATGAGGTGCTGGAGTTACGATGATATGTGATAGAGCTAATGCTGAAGCTTGTAAATTATATGCAGTTGGAACTTGTGTCGGTGAGGCTAAAAAGAATAACCACGAAGAGAGATTGTTAGGTGTTAATACTTCTGGTGTTGCTGGTATTGAATGTGGACATATTAACCAAAGTTCTTATTCTGCTTATGTCACTGGGTCTGAACTTCACGACAAGGAATTTGCGAAAATGATCAGTGGAGGTAGTAGATGAAAGCTAAACTTTATGATAAGGATGGGAAGGTTAAGGGGGATGTTAGTTTGCCTAAGTGTTTTAGTTCTAGGATTCGGGCTGATATTTTGTTGAAGGTTTTTGAGACTCAGAAGGGTTCGTTTGCTCAGGCTTATGGTGCTAAGGAAGGTGCTGGTGCTCAGTATTCGGCTTCGGGGATTTCTAAGAAGAAGCGTCATGATTGGAAGGCGACTTATGGTAAGGGGATTTCTAGAGTTCCGAGGAAGATTATGAGTAGAAGTGGGGCTTCGTTTAATTGGATTGGTGCGACTGTTTCTAATACTCGTGGTGGTCGAAGGCCGCATGCTCCGAGGGCTGGTAAGAATTTGTTTAAGAAAGTGAATAAGAAGGAATTACTGATTGCTTTCAAGTCTGCTTTGGTTGGGACTTTTGATGCTTTGAGTTTGAAGAATAAGTTTGGACGAGATATGAATGTTGGCGGAGTTTTTAGTTCGGATGTTTTGGACATTAAGACTAAGGCTTTTTTGATTGCTATGAAGGAAGTCTTTGGTGAGTCGTTTGATTCTGTTGTTAAGAAGAAAAGTATTCGGGCTGGGATTGGGAAGATGAGGGGTCGGAAGTATAAGTCTAATGCTGGTATGATGTTTGTTGTTGGTAATGAGGAAGTTATGAAGAGGAAGGGGATTGAAGTTGTTCATGCTGGAGAGTTGTGTGTTAAGGATTTGGCGCCTAATGGTGTTGCTGGTCGGTTGGTTTGTTATACTGAGAAAGCTGTTGAAGAAATTGGGGGGCGGTTCGGATGAATACAAACAGCGATTTCGATAAAGGGTATAGTGCTGGAGCCAAAGAAGCGATAGCTTATAAAAATGACTTAGATGAAATACTTTATGCTACTAGGGCAATTGTTGCAGGAAGAGGAAAGAATAGTGAGATAGTTACAATATGTAAGGATGTTGTTGAAACGCATTTTAAGAAAGCTACTGGATTTGAAGAAAAATCTGGACTTAGTGTTGGGAATGCGAAGTATGGAAGGGATCAATTTTATGGGGAATTAAAAAACATAGAGGATGACAATGAGTAAGACAATAATTTTGGAGAAAGTGAAGGCTACGGAGAAGATTGTTCGGCAGATTGAAGTTGATAACATTTTGGTGTTTGTTGTTGACAGGGCTATTTCGAAGCCGGAGATTAAGGCTGAGGTTGAGGAGTTGTTTGGTGTTGAGGTTGCGAAGGTTAGGACGCTTACTATGAAAAATAAGAAGCATGCTTTTGTTAAATTGAAGTCGGATTTTCCCGCTGTGGATGTTGCGACTAAGTTGGGGGTCATGTAAATGAAATTTGCAATTTCATTTACGGGGTGTGGGTATTTGCGACTAAGAGTCACGGGGTTCGGGGGTGTGGGAAGTGAGTCTGCGACTCACGACTTGGGCAACTTAATGGGAGGTAACTGTTAATATGGGAAAGAGAATTATTCAGCAGCGTAGAGGACGTGGTGGGCATACTTACAAGGTTAGGGAAAATGCTTCTAGGGTTCGACCTGGGTATCTGCATGATTTGAAGGGAGAGTTTGAATGTGTTAAGTTGACTTCTAGTAATGGGCATTCTTGTCCGATTGCGAAGTTTATGAATAAGGCAGGAGTTATTTTTGAGAATTTTGCTTGTGATTTGCTTTATGTTGGGCAGACGATTAGTATTGATGGAACTGCTAACGGGGATATTGCTAAGCTTGGGGATTTGAAGAATGGAACTGATATTTTTAATATTGAGCATAATCCTGGTGACGCTGGGAAGTTTGTTCGAAGTGGTGGGAATTTTGGGACTATCATGGCGAAGGAAGTTGATGTTGTTAAAGTTATGATGCCGTCGAAGAGGACTAAGAAATTTAATGTTAATTGTCGGGCTACGATTGGGCATTCTGCTGGAGAGGGTCGAGTTAGTAAACCTATCTTGAAGGCTGGTAAGAAGTTTTATATAATGAAGATGAAGTCTAAACTTTGGCCTATAGTTTCTGCTGTTAAAATGAACGCTATTGATCATCCGTTTGGAAGTGGTCGAGGTAAGAGAGTTAAGAGTAAGATTGCTAAAAGGAATGCTTCGCCTGGTAAGAAGGTTGGGCATATTAGGCCGTCGAGGACAGGGAGGAAAAAACGATGAAATCGTTTTTTCTGAGGGTTGCACTTTGTGCGGAAGTTGGCTTCGCCGGTGGTTGTGCTTTGCACGAGGGTTGCTTCGCGGGGCTTGGTAATATAAATATGGAGAGTATAAAATAAGATGGCAGAGGAATTAATAAAGAAAAGTAAGGATAAGTTTTTCCGTGGGAAGAATGTTGAGGATTTGAAGACGCTTGATACTCGAGAGTTTGCTAAGCTTGTTCGGTCTAGGGAGAGGCGAACTATGATGAGGAATTATGATGTTATTGAGGCTTTTGTGAAAAGGATGGAGATGAAGGTTTCGAAGGGGAAGATGATGAAGACTCATGATAGGACGATTGTTATTGTGCCGAGAATGCTTGGACAGAGAATTGGTGTTTACAATGGGAAGGAATTTTTGAAGATTGAGATTTTGCCTGAGATGTTGGGACATAGGTTGGGAGAGTTTTCGATGACTCGTAAAATAGCTAAACATACTTCTTTAGGGAAGAAGAAGAAAAAGTAAATGGTAGAAGAAAATAAAACTAATGTTGAAAAAGAAATGAAGGAAGAAGTTAAGACTGAAGCTGTTGAGAAGGCACCCAAGGGTGTACCTTCTGCCCAGATGGCATCCGATAAATCGGACAAGGTCGGCAAAGTTGAGACTAAGAAGCCTGCTAAGAAAGTTGAGGCTAAGATTCATGATAAGGCTATTGCTAATGGATTTGGTTTGAAGATTTCGCCTAAGCAGTGTAAGTATACTTGTCGAGTTATTCGGGGTAAATCTCCTAGTGCTGCTGTAGAACGTTTGCAGGCTGTTATTGAGGAGAAGAGACCGGTTCCTATGGCTGCTTTGGAAATTGGTCACAGAAAAGGAAAAGGTTTGGCTGGTGGTAGATTTCCTAAGAATGCGTGTAAGGGAATTATGGAGATTGTGAAGCAGGCTGGTGCTAATGCTGTTGTTCTTGGAATTGAGAATCCTGTTATTGCTATTGCTCGAAGTGATCAGGCGGCTGCTCCGTTTAGGAAGGCTGGACGAAGGGCTAAGAGGACGCATATGTATATTGAGATTCGGGATAAGGTTAAAATGATGGAAGAGAAGGGTCGGAAGGTTGAAGATAGGAAGTTGAAATTAGAAAAAAGAAAGGAGGCTATGAAATAATATGGAGGAGAAGAAGTTTGTTGGTGTTCGAAAGGATGAGTACAATGTTAAGCAGTTCGTGAAGCGGATGTTTGGGAAAGGAAAGGTTTCTAAGGTTACGATTGAGTATACGCCTGTTGGTGAGAGGATTGTTGTTTCGACTCATAGACCTGGTTGGATTATTGGTCGTAAGGGTGAGAAGATTTCGGAATTGACTGAAGTTTTGAAGAAGCGATTTAAGATGGAGAATCCGCATGTTGATATTGATGAGATTGGAAAGCCTGAGTTTGATGCGCAGCTGGTTGCTGATGATATTGCTGTTACACTTGAAAGATTTGGTGCTCAAAAATATAAGGCTTCTAGTTATCGGGCTTTGAGTCGGATTAAGAATGGGGGGGCTCTTGGTGCTGAATTGGTTGTTTCTGGGAAGTTGCCTAGTGATCGAGCTCGTGTTTGGAGATTTGCTTTTGGTTATTTGAAGAAGACTGGGGATGCGTCGAAGTTGGTTGATAGAGCTGAAGCGATTGCTAATACTAAGCAGGGTGTTGTTGGAATTAAGGTTGCGATTTTGTCTCCTGGTGTTAAGATGCCGGACCAGATTACGGTTGATGAGGAATTGCTTGAGGCTGTTAGGAAGAATGCTAGTTTTGAGGAAGTTGAAGAGACTGTTAAGAAGATTAAGAAGAAACGAAAAACTGTTAAGAAGAAAATTGTGGAGGACAAAGAATAATGGCGAAAGAAAACAAAATGTTGAGCGAGAAGGAAATAACAAAGAAGATTAATGAATTGAAGATTGAGTTGTTGAAAAGTCCGACGAAGAGAGGAAGGGTTAAAAAGGAAATTGCGCGACTTTTAACTATGGCTAATCAGATTAAACCAGAGGAGGGTGAAAAGTAAGTGGAAATTTGTCCAAAGTGTGGTTTGCCCGAGGCTGCTTGTGTTTGCGGTGATATTGCTAAGACACAACAGAACATCGAGGTTAGAACTGAGAAAAGACGCTTTGGAAAAGTTAACACAATAATTTCAGGATTCGACGACGGAGTTGATATCAAGGCTATCGCAAAAGTTCTCAAGGCAAAACGTGCTTGCGGGGGAACGGCTAAGAACAAACAAGTCGAGTTACAAGGAAATCACAAAGGATTCGTGAAACCTATTTTGGTTTCGGAAGGATTCAGTGAGGAGCACATACAAGATTAAAATGGTAAAAGAAACAATAAAGAAAACAGAGAAGAAGAATGAAGAGAATGTTATTTGTAAGGATAGACTTTGTCCTAAGCATGGAGATAAGAAGTTGAAGATGCGAGGTCGTGTTTTTCAGGGTAAGGTTGTGAAGGTTTTGCCTGGGCGAGTTAGTATTGAGTTTGAGCGAATGTTGAAGTTGCCTAAGTATGAGAGATTTGAGAAACGTAAAACTAAGATTCACGCGAGGTTGCCGGATTGTATGAAGAATGATGTTGCTGTTGGGGATTTGATTGAGATTGCTGAGACTAGGCCTATTTCTAAGATGATTCATTTTGTTGTGAGTAAGGTTGTTCGTAAAGTTGAGGTGAAAGCATAATGGGAAGTGAAGATGGATGGACTCATGGAATTAATAGACAAGAAAAATATGCGATTAAAATAGCAACTATCTATGAATGTGCTCCGTCGTATGTTTGTGAGTGTGAAACTGCTAGTCTTGAACCTTCTCTTTTGGATACAGATGTTACTGTGACTTCTGAGATTGCAAGAGGAAGAGAAACAAAGCTTAAGAATATCATAGAGGAATTAAGTGCGGCTTCTCTTGAAGAAAATCCTGGTATTGGAATTATTCCTGGAACCTCAGGTTATGAAATTCGAATTAAAGTGGAGAAAGTAAAAGCATGAAAGCTGTAAGTGCTAGGGCGACTCGGTCTTTGAATATTGGTAGTCTTTTGGAAGCTTGTGATAATTCTGGAGCTAGGATTTGTAAGATTGTTGGAGTTAAGGGAAGTAAGACTAGTAAGGGGCGAATGACTTATGCTAAGATTGCAGATCAGGTTAAGGTTGCGGTTAGGAAGGGAGATCCTAAGATGAAGGGAGAGATTTTTGATGCTATTCTTGTGAGGCAGAGGAAGCCATGGCTTAGGAATACTGGGGAGAGAATTTGTTTTAGTGATAATGCTGTTGTTTTGTTGAAGGATGAGAAAGGGAATCCTAAGGGTACGCAGATTAAGGGCGCGGTTGCTCGTGAAGTTCAGGAAAGATGGAAGGAGGTTGCTCGTCTTGCGAGTAATGTGTTTTAATGAAATCTGAATTTAATAAGTCTTGGAATTCTAGTGTTCAGCCTAGGAAGCAGGTTAAGTTTAGGGCTAATGCGCCTAATCATATTAAGCGGAAATTTATGGGTTCTCCTTTAGATAAAGCTTTGAAGGAGAAGTATGGTCGTCGGACTATTGAGGTTCGAAAGGGTGACGAGGTTAAGATTATGCGAGGACAGTTTAAGGGGAAGCAGGGTAAGGTTGGGGAAGTTGATGTTAAGAATACTAGGTTGCAGGTTGAGGGTGTTCAGCGAGCTAAGAAGATGGGTGGAGAGAAATTGATTACTTGGTTTCATCCGAGTAAGGTTAAGATTATTATTTTGAATGTTGAAGATAAGAGGAGAATGAAGAGGAGTGACGTTAAGGTTGAGGAAGAGAAAGTTGAAGTTGAAAAGGGAGAAGTTAAGGCTGTAAAGAAAACAGTTAAGAAGGCTGTGACACCAACAAATCAACGTGTACCCGTGAAGGGCAAGAAAGTTGTTAAGGAGGACAAGAAGTAATGGCTCATATAAAGAAGACAGTTATGCCGAAGACGTGGCCTGTTCCGCGTAAAGGTAAGGGTAAGAGATTTGTAGCTGTGCCTAGTCATGATACTGGAAAGGGAATTAGTTTGTTGTTTTTGCTTCGGGATATTTTGAAAGTTGCTAAGACTCGTAAGGAAGTTAGGATTATGACTTTGGGTGGAATGGTTATGATTAATAATAAGGTTCGGCATGATGAGAATTTTCCTGTTAATGTTTTGGATGTTGTTAAGTTGACTTCTGGTAAGGACGAGAGATTCTATCGTTTGGAGATTGTTAATAAGAAGTTTAGATTGATTGAGATTAAGGCTAAGGAAGCGGATTCTAAAGTTGTGAAGATTGTTGGGAAGACGATTATTTCTGGTGGTTTGGTTCAGATGAATTTGAGAGATGGTCAGAATTTTTTGAGTAAGGATAAGTTTAGTGTTGGGGATTCGGTTTTGCTTGATACGAAGAAGGATGTTGTTGTGAAGGTTTTGAGTTTGAAGAAGGGTGCTAATATTGAAGTTATTGGTGGGAAGCATGCTGGTGAAAAAGGTGAGCTTGTTGGTTTTGAGGATTTGGTTCGAGGTAGGAATTATGCAATTAAATTAAAAGATAGAACTGTGAGTTTGCCTTACAAGACTATTTTGGTGGTAGCGTAAATGGTTTTTGATAGGGAATTTGGAACTAGACAAGTTGAAGCTTTGCATGAGTTGGATGATTCTCACGTGAGTTTATTGAATTCTATGAATGGGAGTTCTAATGAATTTTTTGCTAAAGTAGAAATATATTCAGAAAAAGCACAAGCTGCTAAAGCTCTTTATATTGAAACTAAAGTTTATAATGATCGTGCTGCTGGACTTGAAAAGAAATTTGCAAATAAATTAACAATGAGGATGTTGATTTAATATGGCAGAAAATAAAATGCGGGAGATAAAACTTGAGAAGGTTATTTTGAATATTGGTGGAGTTGGCGAGAAGTTGGATAAGGGTGAGATTTTGTTGAAGACTATATCAGAAAAGAAACCGATTAAGGTTAAGGCTTTGAAGAGGATTCCGACTTGGAATGTTAGGCCTGGACTTGAGGTTGGTGTTAAGGTTACTCTTCGTGGTGCTGATGCTTTAGCTATGGTTAAGAAATTGTTGCCGGCTATTGATAATACTTTGAAAGAAAAACAGATTCAGCAAAATTGTTTTTCGTTTGGTATCCATGAATATATTGAGATTCCGGGTGTTGAGTATATTCGAGAAGTTGGGATTATGGGATTTGAAGTTACTGTTGTTTTTAGTAGAGCTGGGAAATCTGTTGAAACGAAAAAGGTTAAAAGGGGTAAGGCGCGTAGAATCACTGTTACTCGAGAAGAGATTGAGAATTATCTGGTGAGTAATTTTAAGACTGAAATTTTAAGGAAGAAGAAGAAAACTATGGAGGACGAAGAATAATGGAAACAATACAAACTAGAACTGAAGCTATAGATGAGATGGAACGAGCTCAACTTATTAGACAATACTATGCTCAATATGGAAATTTTGATAGATTGGACTTATCTACAGAACGTGGACTGACAAACGGAACTGCTATTTATCTTGAACTTTCTACTATAACTGGGAAAAATCCTGGCATGTTTTCTTCAGATAAGGCTTTTGGTGAATTAGAAAAACATTTGTTTGAATCATTAAAACAATTTAATGGAGGCATGAAAAATGACAGCAAGTGATTGGAGGAAGATTACGAGGCAGCTTAGGAGTAAGCCGGTTGTTTTGAAGAAGTTTTTGAAGCATAATAAACCTAAGACTCGGACTATGGGAATTGCTGCGTTTAAGTGTGAGGTTTGTGGAAGACATGGGTCTAGGATTTCGAGTTATAATCTAAATTTATGCAGGCACTGTTTTAGAGAGCTTGCGGTTGAATTGGGGTTCAAGAAATATAGTTAGGATGGTAAACGGAATAGATTTATTAGTTAGAAATATGGATATTGAAAGTCAAATGAAGTATGCTGATGCTTTTCAGTATATGGCTAATATTTGCACAAGTAACATAGGAAAAGATATGAGAGGGGTTAATCACAATCTTTGTTTAGCAACTGACACTTGTGATTATTTTTTAAGCAGTGAGAATGAGAATAAGATACAAGTTGGGAAGGAGTTGGATAACTCACTAGGATCTGTTATTGATAATCTAAACTTGGAGGTTAATTGCAAATGAGTCAGGATATTGTTGCGGACGGATTGAATCAGATTA
>Ga0307989_1001129_pt1 | contig 15020 bp, 16 predicted proteins | sample EllFjometagen185_FD_203164 | JGI IMG/M metagenome (GOLD analysis project Ga0307989, IMG submission 203164) | Marine microbial communities from Ellis Fjord, Antarctic Ocean - #185 | ecosystem: Environmental > Aquatic > Marine > Unclassified | place: Southern Ocean | collected 2014-10-08
AAATTCTCCATTCCTCAGGATCCATTTCCCAACGAGCGTACAACGCCACTCCGGTAAAATACTGGTCCTCAGACCGAATATCGTTCAGCCCACTAATGAGCCCCGCCATTCCTGTCCCCACATTCTCCACAAAAGGATCAAACCCATCCTTCTCCTCATCATAAGCCGGCAAGCCAATCAAAAGCTCAGGAGCAGCTCCTTCCATCTCCCCATACTCATCCTCAAAAAGAGATGTCAGCCAAACCACCTGTTCCTTCACCAACCACTTATACAAGAACCGACTATCAATCCCGGTATCATAAACCATCACAACAATCTGATCAGCATATTTCGCAACATTCAAATAATTCATCTCAGTATTATAGTTCTCAAATTCAGCAATATTTTCAGTGAACCAAATTACAGAATTCGGAATAAATTCCGCCAAAGCCACAGAAATTTTCTTATCACTTCCAAATCTTTCCGAAGCCTCTTTCAAAAGCAAAATAAAATCTTTATCCTCATCCCAAACAGGCTCAATATCAAAATGAATACCTTCCATATCAGCAACCTCAGTAAAAAGCATACTGGTATTAATAATATTCCGTCGAACCCGAACATCACTCAAATCCAGCTTATTTCGAACCTGCCCCAACCACGCATATACATTCATAGATGGATCCTTGATTTTAACTTTTTCAACAAAATTCAAAATCTGATGATAACGAGCCGGGTCAATCCGACCATCCACACCTATCGGCCCACAATGCACATAAAGGTTAGATATATCACGAGAACTCAAAGAATCGACTAACAGATAAATCTCAAAATCACTCTTTGGCTCCTGGGCCCATTCATGACCCAACCAAATCGCATTTTCTCCTTTATTGTAGTAACTCCCCCCATTAAAAGCCTGAATCCCAATCAAGAAATACCAAGCAACGATAAGCACGGCAAAACCAAAACCAATCACCAACGACAACCAAATTTTCTTATTCCGACTCAATTTTTTCATAAAACTTATAATCAAGATTTATTTAAATGTTTCCGTAAAATTTCATAAGTCACTGTACTAAAAGCAGCCTCAACATTCAACGATTCCTTTTTCCCAAACATAGGAATGAAAATCTTCTTATCGCATTTAGCCAGCACCTCATCAGAAACCCCCTCTGTTTCATGCCCAAAAACCAAACACACCGGAAAATCCACACTCGCATCCCAATAACTCTCTGCATCATCAGTAATCTCAACTCCAATAACCTGCACACCTTCCCCCTTCAACCGATCAATCACATCCACAGCTTCTTCCTCATACTCCCAATCAACACTCTCTTCAGCTCCCAAAGCAGTCTTGGCAATCTCGGCACTGGGCGGCGTCCCAGTGATCCCGCACAAATACATCTTGTCGATTCCACAACAATCCGAAGTTCGCATCATAGCCCCAACATTATAAAGACTACGAACATTCTCCAGCAAAACACTAATTGGATGCGACTTCTTCTTCATTAGGAGTGTTTATAAATTGCAAAGTATTTACCAAAAGTTCATTGAACTCACCTTTTGTAATATAGTCATCAGGCCGAAATCTCGCCTCCTCCCCCAAAAGCAGATTATCCTTCGCAAAATTCGCAAACCTTACATACCACCACATATGCCCAATCTTTGGATTGATATCGTCATAAGCACTAACTTGATTCTCAACCAAATCCACACTACCTAGCTTATTGATAAGTTCAAATTTATATATCGGCGCAACTAACTGATTGATAGCCAGAACAACTTTCAAAGCTTGAATTCTAGTAATGAATTTCTCCGGACCAAAAGGATTCCCCTCTTCTCCAGGAAAACCACTAATCACCCCAAGCATAGTTCCCAAATTCACAGATTCGTAATATTCACTATCAGGCAAAATATCAGGATACAAAACAAGCTCAGGCTCCAGAGTTATCCCATCAAAAGTAGACTGACTAGTAAAGATATAAAAACAAAATTCTCGATACGAATAACAACTATCTATATAGCTTTTTCGGGTATTGTTAATATCAAATCTCTCAATAACATTTTTGATAAAGTCTCCTCTCGTAATGTAGTCATCAGTAGCTTGTCGGAAAATAGCCTCATCCCCAAAGTTCTCAGGCGCTCCCAAGAGCACATAAACTTTACCTACATTCGTTTCAGCCACAAGTCCGGTCTCAGGGTCGTATAGATCGTAATAACGGCTCGAAACAGCAATATCGTCGTATCCGTCACCATTAAAATCCAAAACCGCTCCCCTAGCCCCAAACCAATCATCAGGATTCTCTCCAAAGACAAAAGTCGAAGCCGAATACAAATCCAAATCAAAATCATTCATTTCCCCCAAAATCTCATCATAAAACAGATAGACCTCTCCTTCCTCAGGAGTTTCAGTCAAAGCTACACCAGGAGCTCCCACAAAAAGATCAGTCAGCCCATCCCCATCAAAATCACCAGCTCCAAAACTCGCTCCAGCCATATTATCTCCACTCATCCCTTTAAAGTATTTATCACTACTAGCCTGGTCCACCACAAACTCACTCTGGTTTTCATCAAAAGGATTCACAAACCATTCACGACCATGAATCCAAAAAATTTCACCAACCCCATCTTCACTAGCGTAAGGAAAAGAAGAAACAATCAAATCATCTTTCTCAATCTCCCCACTATCCAGAACTTTTCCCTCAATGCCTTCCATATCAAAACCAAACCAGCCATAAGACTTCGCTCCAACCAAAACATCATAAGGGTCATAAGCATTCACCGGCATATTAGCAGAACCCTTATATAAGTAGACCTTGCCAGACTGAGAACCATTCGGCCCATCGGCAAAATACGCAGAAATAGCAATATCCTTATAAGAATCCCCCACTACATCTACAATCTCAATATTCGCACCAAATCTCTCTCCAGGACTCTCCCCCCAAAAAACTAAATCAGCATCTCTCTCATTAAAAAATTTATTGCCACTATAGACACGATTTGTCCGGTACGGTTTCCCCTGGTAACCATATACAACACCTGTTTTCACCCCATCTATCGACAAAGCAAACGGCGCCCCGACAAACACATCGTCAAAGTTGTCACCATCCATGTCCTCAAGGTGGACACTCAATCCAAAGTAATCCCCGGCATTCTTCCCAATAAACTGGAAGTCAGCATTGTAATTCGAAAAAGCAAAATCCTTTCGCGGAAAATATTCTTTCCCCAATACCAGGTACGCTCTCCCCTTTCGCTCTTCATTAGAGGAAGCATTGTAAGCTCCCATTAATAGGTCATCAAAACCATCATTATTGAAATCCCCGGAGTCCACAGATATACCTAATTGATCCCCAGCCGCTTTCCCATAAAAAACCAAATCAGGGGTACTAGCGACACTCTCGACAACATCGACATCGCTAGACAAACCGCTATCCTCAGCCACATTCTCCTCGCCAAAATAGACAGACACTTTCCCCATCCAAACCGCTTGATCATAAGAATAAAAAGGAGACCCTACTATAAGGTCATCAAGTTTATCCCCATTCACATCTCCAGTAGCAATACTCGCCCCGAATTGTTCCCCAGCCCCATTTCCGACAAACTGAATTTGACGTGATTCTGTAGCCACATATGATGTATTAGCCGATATATAAGCAAAAACGCTCAATACGGGCAAAAACACGATCAGCGAACCTGATAGCGCTAAGGAAAGGCTTTTAATGGGATTTTTTATAAATTTCATAAGTATATTAAGGTGCTGACATTATGATACCTATTTTTATTCCTGTAAATACAAGATAACTGGACGATTAGCACTTTTTTTAGTAGAATCCCTAACGACACTGTCAATACGCGTCAACACCCTGACTAGCGACACGACCACGACAGTTACGACAAAATAAACGACAATATGGACATTCAACTCGACAATTTCTCGCAAAAGTACAACCTAGACAGGAAAGCTGCGGCAAAAAGGCTGAAAGTGTCAGTTCGAACTGTAGATAGGTATGTAAAGAAGAAGGTTTTGGCCGCTCAGAACGTAGGCGGACGAGTTTGGCTGAATAAAGATGAGGTTGATGGCTTTTCTGCGAACCAACAAGCGCCAACTATAGACACACATTACGACACGTCAACCCCTGACGTGACTATCGACACAACTAGCGACAAAATAGAGCAAAACATCCAAAGACTGTCCACCTCCCAAACACGTGGAACTCTCAAAACCGCTCCAACAAGCCCATTCTTCAAAGAGCTCTATCAAAAGACAAAAGAGGAACTCCAAGAAAAACAAGAGCGCCTGGAAGTCGCCAATTACCGCGTAGGTCAACTCGAAGCTCAGGTAAAAAATTCAGTTCCGCTTCTCGAATACCACAGGGAAGCAGCAGAAAAAAAACTTCAAACAGCAAGACTCGAAGAACATCTCGACCAATCAGAGAAAAAATTCGTAAGACTCGTCAAAAGACTCAAAATAGAGGAATCAAACAAGAAATTATTCCTCACAGTCCTCTTGGTACTACTCTCTCTCCAACCACTTTGGCTTTTATTACTCTCTAAATAGTAAAGATGATAGGAATTTTTGACTCAGGAGTAGGAGGCCTCACGGTTCTCAAACCTATACTCAAAGAACTTCCAGATTACGACTATATTTATCTCGGCGATTCGGCGAGATCTCCATATGGACCACGCAGCCAAGAAACAATCAAAAAATTCTCAGAAGAAGCAGTCGAATATTTATTCAGTAGGGGAGTCAAAGTCATCATTTTTGCATGTAATACGGCTTCAAGTGCCGCACTTCGACATGTTCAAAAGAAATACCTCAAAGGATCCAAAGAAACAGACAGAAAAATACTCGGAGTCCTAATCCCACTCGCAGAAGAAGTAGTAAAACAAACCAAAACCAATAGGGTAGGGGTCGTAGGAACAAAAGCCACAATCTCATCCCAAAGCTACGACACCGAAATTCATAAATTAAACCAACAAACAAAGGTCTATAGCAAAGCATGCCCACTGCTAGTCCCAATGATCGAGGAGGCATGGCACACAAAACCCGAAGCAAAATCAATCCTCAAGAAATACCTCCAATCCCTCAAATCAACCAACATCGACACCTTGATCCTCGGATGCACCCACTACCCATTCATGTACAAAGATTTCGAGAAATACATGGGCAAAAAGGTCAAAGTATTCGATACAGGAAAAGTTGTAGCAGCTTCACTCAAAGACTACCTACAAAGACACCCTGAAATCGAACAAAAACTCACTCACTCCAAACCTCCAAAACGTCTGTTCCTAACAACAGACGATCCATCCCAAATGAAAACCTTCGCCGAAAAACACCTCGGCATAAAGATCAAGATGCCAGAAAAAATCGTACTCTAACCTATTCCCACTCAATAGTTGCCGGAGGTTTATTCGTAATGTCATAGAAAACCGCATCAACACCTTCAACCTTCTCCAATCTCTCAACCAACTCGTCCAACAACTCAAAATCCATCTTATAAAAGTTAGCAGTCATTGCTTCTTCACTTTCAACAGGTCTTAAAACAATAGACTCACCAGAACCACCAGCTTTTCCCAAAGGAACCAATACAGTAGGGAATTGCCAGATCTCTTTTTCCAAACCTTTCTCACGAATAAAACTCATAACAATATCATCTGCTTCCTGCAAAACACTGATTCTCCCACCAGTTAGATAAACCTTCTTCAATTCCAAATCCTCAACATTTCCACTCAAAAGATAAAGACCTCTATTAACTTCAGCAAAAGCATTCGTCAAAGAAATCGACGCCGCCTCCAATTCAACAAAATCCTTTTCACCACCACTCAAAACAACAGGATGTTGATAAGATCGAACATCACCCTGAACTCCAACACTCTTTACCGGCAAAACACGAGCATCATATTTCGCCCCCGCAGACCCAATCCGAGAATTCAACTCAGACAAATCTTCCACATCTCCTCCAACCTCCTCATTACACAAACACCTCACGGCCAATCCAGGTCCAGGGAACGGATGCCGCCAAACCATTGGCCCAGGCAATCCCAACTTCTCCCCAACCCCACGTACCTCGTCCTTGTAGAGCTGCGCAATTGGCTCAATCACCTGTCCTGCGTCAATTAACGCCTGAATCTCCGGAACACGGTTATGATGCGTTTTAATAGTGTCTGCGTGCTTTGTGCCGCCAGTCTCAATGGTATCTGGATAGATAGTTCCTTGTCCCAGGATCCATTCCTCAGGATCCAGCTTCATATCAGCAAAAACACGTTTCTGAACATCCAAAAATAATTTACCAATAATTCCACGTTTCTGCTCAGGTTCATAAACTTCCTCCAAAGCTTCAAAGTATTCACTAGAAGCATCTTCAACCCGAAGTCCCGTAATCCCCAACCCTCTCAAAGCTTTCTCAACTTGCTCAACTTCACCCTTTCTCATAAATCCAATATCAACAAACAAACCAAACACTCGGTCATTTCCCAGCGCCTTCTCCAACAAAGTAAAAGCAACAGTCGAATCAACTCCTCCAGAAACAAGCATGAAGACTTTTTTGTCCCCAACCTTATCCTTGATAGCAGCAACCTCCTGATCAATAAATTTCTCAAGACTCCAATCTCGACTCACCTCACAAATATCAACAAATCGATCCAAAACTTTCATACCATTAGGAGTATGCGTAACTTCCGGATGAAACTGAACACTATAAATTCGCCGATCCTTGTCCCACATTCCAGCTATCGGACAATCAGCAGTCTTTGCCACCACCTCAAAACCTTCAGGGGCTTCAACAACTTGATCAAAATGACTCATCCAAGCCGGCTCATCCTCGCCCAAATCCGCAAAAAGCTCACCATGATTCAAAACCGAAACATTGGCCAACCCATATTCACGAACCTTTCCACGATCAACACGGCCACCCAAAAGACTTGCAATGACCTGATGCCCATAACAAATCCCGAGCACAGGCACACCTAATTCAAAAATTCCAGAATCCGCAGTAAGCGAACCTTCTTCATGAACACTTTGCGGACCTCCGGACAAAATCAAACCTTTATACCCACCATCTCGCAATTCCTCAGCCTTAACCTCCCCATCAAAAATATCACTATAAACACCAAGACGTCGCACTCGATTTGCAATCAAGTGTGCGTATTGTCCTCCAAAATCCAAAACGGCAATTTTATCCATGAAATTTCGTAACGTTAATTATTTACTCGCCTCCTCAAACCTCTTCACCAGAAACTCTTTGTCCAAAGCTTCCAAAAACCATCCAGCCTTTGGTCCAGAATCCTTTCCCAAAATTGTAATATAAAGCGATCCAAAAACTTCCTTTGGTGGGAGTCCAGATTCTTCTTTTAATTCATGAACCTTTCCGTGAAGTTCTTCCGCTGTCCAATCCTTCTCTTTCAAAACCACAGCCAACGCTCCCAAGAATTTCTTTTGTCCATCGCTCAATGAACTCGCCAACTCAGGCAATTCCTCCTGAACTTCAAAGATATATCTCTCAGGACCGTAGTCCTTTAGCCATTTTTTCGCATGCTCAATTCTTACCTGCAATTCCTCCTTGTCAGCATCAGTCAAAGCCTCACCCTTTAGCTCAGCAACTTTCTCCTCAATATCCATATGAGGCATCTGAACAAAGAAAACAACTTGACTAAATCTCGGCAAATATCGATTCATTTCCTTTAAATCTTTCTCGTAAAAATGTGTGAATTCAAAAATCGATTTTTGATGGTCCTTCAATGCTTCCCCACCTTCAAAATACCCACGGCAAACTCCATCATATTGATCGAACAAAACAGGGATAGTGTCGCCTGCAGGATCGAAATTAATAGTCTTCATTACTTCCTTTTGAATCATCATAAATCGGAACAAATATCGTGGCAAAAGCTCATAAATCTCAACCGCAGTAGCACCGACACCAGAAGACGAAGACATCTTCGCACCTTCCATCAAAATAAACTCATGTCTCACATCAAAAGGATGTTTGTGTTTGAAAATCTCAGTACAAATCCGATTCGAAACATGCCGAGAACCTCCAGCTGCATAGTGATCTTTTCCAGCTCCCTCCAAATCCACTCCAACTACGCAAAACTTCGCTGCCCACTCAACTTTCCAAGGCATAGTAGCATTCCCTCCAAACGGAGATTTACGCCCCTCGTATCCACATCCTTTGGCACCTCCCATTTCCGCAGAGCAGCTGTACTCAACTTCCTTTCCGTCCCAACTAGTAATCTTTGTAGTCGCAATCTTTCCACATTTGTCACAAACGACCTGGCATGGATACCAAGATTCAGGTTTCTCAGAACCACTTTCCGTTCTGTAGATCTCACGAATCTCATCTTTGTGATCCAAAGCCAAACGAATATATTCATCATATTCACCAGCTTCATATTTCTTACTCGCTACATAAAACTCAGCATTATATTTCGAATCCTTCAGCGCCCCAGTATATTCATCCGCAAAATACATCGCATAATTTTCAGCCTTCCCATCCGGAGAGGGGACATCTTTCAAACGTTTCCCCAAATGCTCTGACCATTCCTTAGGCACATAAGACGGAACCGAATCAAAAGCATCGGTATCATTAATCTCATAATAAAAAATATTATCCACACCACGTTTGGTCAAAACATCCGACAAAACAGCGTGCATTACAAAAGATCGGAGAGACCCAACATGCGGCCGCCCAGACAAAGTCTTCTCATCTCTCAAAACCACTTGGCGTCCTTTCATTTCCTCGCCACGGTCTTTCAAAAAGTCATCGATAATATCATCTCCCCAAAACATAATTTAAATAGGTTAAAAAATTTCAATAAATTTATGAGGGCATTATAGATGCTTTAACCTCTCAAATCAACAAGTCCTTTACAAAGGCCAGGACCGTTGTTAAGCTAAAAAACCTGAATTTAAAAAACAATTAAACACACACAATATGCCTGAAGGATTAGATCTAGAGAAACTTATCGGAGATACGCTCACTCACGAAGGTGAGGCATTGAAGAAACCAACGACGTACCAAGTAGGCGCAGCGGACATAAGCACTCTTGGGGACACTTCAGGAACTAGAATTTATAAAGGGGGTATGATCGTTAGAACTCCAGGAGATAAAGTACTGTTTATAACAGAAGAAAAGAATCCATCAGCAATTGTCACAGCGCTTAATACGGGGAATAATGGTGGAGGAAACATAGAGGGGCCTACTAGTGTCTCTGCAGAAGTAGAGTCTTTGTTGAAGGGAGTTGCAGCGGCAATCCTTGCAAACCACCGTACTTTAGAAGAAAGGTCACAAAGATATCCACAAAGAGAAATGCTAACAGGGGATATAGCAATTGAAAATTTGCCAGCATCTTCAAGACGTATAAAAGACAAAGAGGGAGGAGATTCATTGCTCCTAAACATAGAAACAGTCTCAAGAAGAGCTAGAGTTAGATTAATAGAATTAATAGAGGGATAACCACAGGGAGCCTACTACATATCAAAATCATCCGTCTTTTGTGACTTATCAATGGTAACAAATTTCATCTGTTCTTTCTTGAAGGCTAGTTCAATACGTCCAATAGGACCATTACGGTGTTTTCTAATATAGATATCAGTCAGACCAGGACGAGCACTATCTTCTTCATAATAATCTTCACGATAAAGCATCATTACAACATCCGCATCTTGCTCAATAGCACCAGATTCCCTCAGGTCAGAAAGCTGAGGCACCTTTGAAGGACGCATTTCCACAGCACGAGAAAGCTGAGACAGAGCAAGGATAGGAATAGACAGGTCACGCGCCAACTCTTTCAACGAACGCGAAATCTCAGATATTTCCTGCACACGATTTGATTGATACGCACTACCAGACCCACTCATGAGCTGCAAGTAGTCGATGATCAACATATCAAGGCCATTCTCCATTTTGAGCCTTCTAGCTTTAGCTTTTAGCTCAGAAATCGCACTTCCCACTGAATCATCAATATATAATTTCATATTATTCAATTCATCCATCACGTTACCAATTCTCGCAAAATCATCCTCAGAAAGTTTACCAGTTCTCATCTTCCAACTATCTACAGCAAGCAAACTACAGAACATTCTCTCAACAAGTTGTTCCTTGGACATTTCCAAAGAAATAATACCGACAGAATATCCTTTTTTTGCAGCATTCTGCGCAATATTCAAAGCAAGAGCAGTCTTACCCATCGAAGGTCTAGCCGCCAAAATAACCAAGTCCGAAGGTTGAAGCCCAGACAACAAATTATCTAAATCTCGGAACCCAGTAGGAATTCCTCTATACTTATCTTTTGCCTCTGGATCATGCAAGTCTGATATCTTTTCATAAGTCTTTCCAAGCACCTCCTTGATGTGAACGAATTTATCACTAATGTGCAGCTGAGACACTCCGAACAGAGCTTTCTCCGCCCGATCAATCAGAACCTCTACCTCTTCAGTTTCCTTGAATCCAAGCCCTTTAATCGCGTCACCGGCAATAATCAATTTTCTCAAAACAGACTTTTGCTTAACAATAGTTCCATACTGGAAAATATGAGTTGCAGTAGGCACTTCATTAGCAAGCTCAGCAAGATAAGAAGAACCTCCAATAATTTTCAAATGATTTCCATCCTCAAGATGGCTACTCAAAGTCACAATATCAACAGGTATACGTTTGTCATAAAGAGAAAGAATTGCTTCATAAACAATCTTGTTGGCATCATGATAAAAATCATCAGGATGAAGAAAGTCTGAAACTTTGATTACAGCATCTTTATCGACTAACAAAGAACCGATAACTGATCTCTCAGCATCAAGACTATGCGGCGGAACTAATAAACCATCTGCCATTGTTTTTGTGAATTAAATACCCTTTCAAATACCCTTTCCCCTTTCTCATTTCAAGACCAGGGGCCTCCCATACTACTTCAACTACCAGTTCATTTACAAAACCATTTCTAAATTTTTTCTTACATAAACTTAAAATTCTACGCATAAACACAATTCCCTTGGTATAAATAAGGTTATGACAAAAAACAAATTCCCCAAAAATTACAGGCAAATACTTGGCAAATTCGGTGAAAACTACATAAAAAGCGCATTAATACATAAAAAATACGAGATTTTGGCAACAAATTATCGATCGAAATTTGGAGAAATAGATATTATTACAAAGAAAAACAACATCATCGAATTCATAGAAGTGAAAACCAGGAGTATCCCACTATTCCAATACCCAGAAGAATCCATCACCTTCAAGAAGAAACAACGCCTCACAACCACAGCACTAACCTTCCTGTCCGAAACTCGGGACAACAACCCCGGCCTCCTCAGAAATACAAGTTGGAGAATAGTTGTTATTGGATTAATATTGGACCAGCAAAGAAGAGTGATAAAAGTTACAAAAACTCCAATCGAATAAACCTCAACCTCCTCATGCCAGAAGAATTCATATACGACCAAAACGAAATCCAAAAACAAAAGAAGAAAAAAATAATTTTCTTCTCGGTGCCAGTACTGCTCATTGTCCTTGTCGTTATTTTTTACAAATTCCTGAATTTCGGAACTTTGGTAATAGTGGGGGATGCACCATTTGAAGTTATTCTATTCGAACAAGGCAGCATCTCATGCAACGAAATTCCCTGCGAGAAGAAACTCAAACCAGGCGAAACCTTCATAAGTTATTTCAAAATGGGTCACACTGCCAAGAGCGACATAGTAGACGTTCCACTTTGGAGAAGCATAGAAATAACACCAACTTTCACTAGAGAACCATTCCTCCAAGAAGTCACAGAAATCCCACAAAACAGACCTGTCATAGAAAAAGTGGAATACGAAATAAAGTACGACAAATACTCGAAAAAACACAAACTAATAGCAGTCGGCAAAATCCCAGAACTCCCAATCGCCTATTTCCCAAACAAACTAAAATCCCCGAAAATAATAGGCACACAAGACTCAGTCATCATCATCGAACAAGCCTCTACAAAGTCAGGCACATCAGATATTTACTACATCGATATCAAGGCAAACAAACAAATAAATCTCGGCACAACAGACTACGAAATCTTGGCAGTCAAACCATCTCCGAACGGACGAGCTTATCTCCTCAAAACTAGAAAGAATTCCAAAGAACAAGGCCTCTACCTAGCCAACCAATACAGCATCAGCAAGATCTACACAGCCGCAAAATTCGAAGAAGCTATCTGGACATACAGCAATAAAATCATCTTCGTTGAGCAAGCCGAAACCGATTACGATTTTAAACTTTTTGACCCAGAAACAAACACAAACGAATCAATCTACTCAGTGAAAACACTCACCAATCCTCCATCAAAAATCACAGTAGATAATACGAACGAGCACATCTACTTCAAATCAGGCCCAACTTTGTATCTGATCACCTACTGAAGCCTCACAACTTTTTAGAAATATTTTAGAAATATTTTATTTTTGACGGTCATACTGCGAACATGACTTCAAAAATTCAAACAGTAGCAATCAACGGACTCTCTGCAGAAATAGTAGACGTGGAAGCTGATATTTTGAGAGGGCTGCCTTCTTTTACGATAGTTGGGTTGGGAGACACTTCGGTCCAAGAAGCAAAAGAACGAGTACGTTCCGCAGTCAAAAACTCAAACCTCACCTTTCCAATAGAAAGAAAAACAATCAACCTCGCTCCAGCACAATTCAAAAAATCAGGACCTTCATTCGACCTGCCTATTGCAATCTCATTGCTAACTGCCTCAGGACAACTTTCCGCAGATCGCTTACACAAATCTATTGTAGTAGGGGAGTTAGCACTGAACGGAGAAATAAAAAGAGTAAAAGGAATCCTCTCAATAGCAAACCATGCCAAAGAAAACGGATTCATAAACCTTTTCGTCCCATACGAAAACCTGATGGAAGCTTCTCTGTGCAGCGGGATCCAAGTCTTTGGGGTGAAAACCTTGAAAGAATTTGTCTCACACCTCCGTGGTGAAAAACAAATAAAAGGAATATTAATAGAAAAGATCCCAAAGTCATACTATTCCACCAACCCAAAACCACACACATCCCAAACAACCTTCTCTCAAATATACGGCCTAGAGAATGCCAAGAGAGCTCTAACAATAGCAGCAGCCGGCTCACACAACGTACTCCTTCATGGAACGCCAGGCGCAGGCAAAACCGTCCTAGCCCGCGCATTCGCATCCCTGCTAACCGACATGACAGAACAAGAAGCCCTGGAAGTAACCAAAATCTATTCAATAATCCAAGGGCTCCCACCAGAAAATCCACTCATCACAACTAGGCCATTCCGAGAAGTTCACCACACCGCCTCAAAAGTCGCAATAGTAGGCGGCGGAGCCAACGCAAAACCCGGCGAAATAACCCTCGCCCACAACGGCGTGCTATTCCTAGACGAACTCACAGAATTTCCAAGAGACGTCCTCAATGTATTGAGGCAACCTCTAGAAGACGGACACATCAGAATAACCAGAAGCAAATCCACCCAAATCTATCCATGCGATTTTATCTTACTCGCAGCAATCAACCCATGTCCCTGCGGCTACGCCCAAGGCCAAAAAAAACGATGTAAATGTACAGAAAACCAAAAACAAAAATACTTGAGCCGAATCTCAGGACCAATCCTCGACAGAATAGATTTATTCGTCAGCGCACCACAGATCACAATCGCAAACTTCCTTGATGAAAAAGCCAAAGACAACCAAGACCACGAAATAAAATCCCAAATCACCCTAGCCACCGAAACCCAAAAATCCCGCTACAAAACCCTGGGAATCTCAAAGAACAAAGACCTTTCAGCTCAACAAATAGCCTCACACCTAAAAATCTCCACCCCAGCAAAACAAATCCTCAAAAAAGCCGCATCTTCACTCAACCTAAGCAACCGAGGCTACCTGAAAACAATAAAAATAGCCCAAACAATAGCGGACCTGTCGCAATCTCCAGAAATAACCGAAACCCACATTCTAGAATCCCTTCAGTACAGGATTCCCCAATTCCTTTCATAAAGCCAAAACCTAAACCCAAGGGTTGACAAAACGCTCAAAAGGTATTAACATAGTCTCCTTTTAAACTTGTACAATACAATCATGAAAAACACACCAAACATTGAAACCCAACCAGAAGCTCAAGTAGAACAACCTGCTGGAGCAATGGACGCTATGCGCCAAATGAAAGGCAAACTAGCTCCACTATTATTCCTCATGACATTAATGGCATCATCACAACAAGCTCAAGCAAAAGAAAAAAACGGAATAGAAGCAATAGGAGGTATATCAGTAGATGCCCCAATAGTTGGTTTGGGCAAATATGATCACAACAATGACGGATATGCTGGAACAGGAGACAACGGACACCATTGGGTAGGATTGGGGGTACAAGCTGCCTACAAAGCTAGACTTAATTCAGAAAGAAACCCAGATCAATACAAACAAGTCGATCACGATGGACGACTTGCTCTATCTTTAGATATAAGAGATCTCATAAGAGTTCTTGGAATAGGTCAGGTAATGGGTGGAGACAATAGCGGAGCTACAAATTTCGGCTGGGGTGTTGGAGCTGGTTTGGATACAGATATGTTGGATATTTATTATCAATTTCTGAAAAACGAGGGGAGAACAGACCACGATGTAATGGCAGCCTTTCAGGCTTCAAACAGCGTTGCTCTAGAAATTTTATCTAGCACCACTGATTTCAGGGACCATATAGACTATCTGCTAGGTGCAGGAATCTCAATAGGATCAGGCCCAGTCAAATGGTATGCAGAGGCTCTTGCAGGAAGCGGTTCACGGTACGGGGACAAAGGTTCTCGAGGAATGGTTCAAACAGGTTTCAGAATAGATGCAAAAGGCCCACACGGAGGCTTACCAAGAGACAACAGAAGAAACGCTGATAGAGGAAAAGGAGGCGGCGGTCCAATCCACATGAGATAAATCTCACAAACGCCCTCCAATAACTGAAAGATACTCTCCTTTGATAGGGTAGTCTTCTTCGGGCAACACGCGCTCACCCATCAAAGAAACATGGACATCACCAGGATTCTCCAGACTCAAATTGAATC
>Ga0307989_1001130_pt1 | contig 15006 bp, 12 predicted proteins | sample EllFjometagen185_FD_203164 | JGI IMG/M metagenome (GOLD analysis project Ga0307989, IMG submission 203164) | Marine microbial communities from Ellis Fjord, Antarctic Ocean - #185 | ecosystem: Environmental > Aquatic > Marine > Unclassified | place: Southern Ocean | collected 2014-10-08
TTTTAGGAACATTTAAATGATTATAATACGATTGTGCCTGGTGTGAAAAATGTTTCACCGACTTATCGTGAGCCAAACCACCAATTTCATTTAACTGTTTTTTTCCGACCGATTTTGTGGAAGTATTTTCTATGGATTCTTCTTTATGATAATCGTAAAATTTATATTTGAAATTTACAGGATTCAGGTTAATATCAAAATTAAATTCAGACTGATTGATTCCCAGAATCAAATCTGTTTTCGACCCGGAAGTTACCCCAAAAACAAATTCTTTGCCATCGTAATAGATCCATTCGCCAAACCTTGTTGCCAAACGACGCAAAAATTTATAGTTGTTTTCGTTATGCTGAACGGTATATTCAAATTGTACCTTAGTTTTAGGGCTAATCTTCGATTTTAATAAATCGCGAGGATAGGGTTTTAAAACTTCTTCAACAATTTGTTTTAAACTTTTATTTTCGAACGAACGGCTTCCCGGATTATCATCGAGTAAAATTTCAGGACTTTTACCTGAAAGAACAACTTGGTTTGACTGTGATAATCCGGATTTTACACCTTTAACGTTGGTAATAATTCCTTTAAAAATAAAATTGTCAGGCGAACTATCGTCACCTTTTTTACTTACATCAATTGAAATGATAATTATGGCGCCAATAAATTTTTTTGAATAATCAATAACAAAACCATCTACCTCTTCAAAAGTATCTAACCGGCATTCTACTTTGAATTCATTAAAACCATAAATACTTTGATGAATGTTAAGATTTAAAAAATCTTTTACCTCGTTCCCGTCAATCTCAATTGTTACTTTCGACGCCAGTGCCATATTAAAATATTTATGTTGCGTTAGTTTTACTGGAATGGCAAGGTGCTGACCATTCATTTTTTTATTTAATCATAACCCGACCAAACATTTTCGTGTGTTGCCCCGGCAATGGATATTTTTTTTGCCGAGATGGTGATTCTAACTGTTACTTCAGCATGCTCGGTAAAACCTTCGAAATATCGAATTAATCTTCCATTCCAAAATTCAATTGTTTTAAGCGATTTCCCATTTTCTCGTCCAATGAAAACAATTTTCCCATTTTTATCGGCAGCTTCGGTAAACATCCACTGCAATAATTCTGCGTCATTTTCTATGGCAATTGAAACATTTATTTTACCGCCCTCTACTTTTGATGTTGGCAAACCTCGTTGATCTGTGATTTGATTAAATTCAAAATCGCATTCTAATACACGAATGCCTTTATTTTCATTTTGATGACCTTTTATATATAATCTAGCAGATAATGACATAGTAAATAATTTTCATAAATTATTTATGAATTAAACCCTTAGTTAATCGAATTCGTAATATTCTTTAAAATTCTCTTTTTATGAGCTCCATTCATTTATTACTTCGCCATTCCCCATTTTAATAATTTGAGCAACTAATGTTATTGATATAACCATGGCTCCAGCTCCTCCAGAATGATCGAATGTTTCGCTAAAAGAAGAAATAAATGCTTTTTGAAAACTTAATTCCCGCATTGTCGATTCTTCATTCCGTTTTATAAATGTAATTGTTCCTTCCTTGAGCATTTCTCCTATTGAAATATGTTCAAAAAATAAATTGTCTCCGGTTGATTCTACTGAAATATTAATTTCGCCACCAATTGTAGATGATGAAGGGCGCCCCATTTCATCGACTGCTCGGTACACATTATAACTTGAACTTAATACCCTGAACTCTTTACCGGTTGTTTTAAAAATTGCTTTAAATGACATAACTTTTGAATTTTATAAATTTAAGTTTCAAAATAAAAAAGGTTGTAAATACCGGTTAATCGTCCAACCATTCATTTTCATGAGTGGCATTTCCCATAGATATTTCCTTTGCCGACAACGATACTGAAATTGAACCGTTTCCAGATTCGCCAAACGACTCGCTAAAATCTGTCATAAATGCTTCTTTAAATTCAAACTCCTTTAACTTACCTTCCTCTTCACTTTTCATGATAGTTATTTTTCCATCTTTCCGCATGAAACTATCGCACATCCATTCCAGAAGTTCATTGTCTTTTGTAGATTCCATTGTTAAATGGATTTCTCCTCCCAATGTTTCTGAAGCGGGCTGACCGGTGTGGTCGGTATGTTGCCTGAGGCTGAAACTAAAACTTTGAATTGGATGAGATTTACCATCCAGTTCCATCGAAATATTTGACCTTGCTAACATAACTTATTAATTAAAGATTAATACTTGAAATTTATACGTACGTTGTTGTTATAAACTAATTCCCATTTTGTATCAGTAAGAAATAACTCTCCATAAATTTTTCTACTGATAATTTATTGGAATTAGTTTTGTGAATAGTCTGAATCCCATTCTGTTCCATCATCTCCTTTTTGTCCATCCATTTTAATCATGAAATTTTTTGCCGGGAAATAAGGTGTCATGTGAATGTCAAGATATATTCGGTCTTTTTGTACCGGATCTTGTTCAAACCTTTTCACAGAGAAATTTTCAATTAGTTTTCCGGGACCTGTAACACTATCGAGAAATTTAACAATTTGCGACAAAATCTCTTTTCGTGTTTTTACATTGAAGTTTTCGAAAGCCCTTCGGTTTAAAAAGTCCATCATAACTTTGGTTACATAGTCAAAAACTCTAACCACCGAATAAGTTTGTAGTCCTAAATTATCTCCATTAAATAGTGTTTTTGCGGAAAATGCCATCACTTTTCCATATTCGTTAACCATTGGAACCAAGCCAAGTTTTTCGAGACTTGCAATTTCACTTTTCTTCAAATCGAATTTTACTCCATCTACTTCGTTAAGTCCTCCATGTTTTTTTCCGGCGGCAACTTGCGACATAAGAGTATTGTAAATTGTACCTGCCAAAGCTCCAGATGGAGGAACAAATAATTCTTCCTCTTCCCCAATTTCATCAAATTTATCTCTGCCAACCAACCAGTTACAGGCCATCATTACATTTGATCTATACATGTCTCCTCCAGCCAAATTGGCAATTTCGAACATGTCCATTACGTCATCAGGGTTATCGAGGTGTTCAAAATCGGTTACCAGCATTACCTTGTTTTCGTGTGCAATTTTTGCCCATTTTTCAACAACTTTGTTTGAACCCAAATAGCCCGGAACAAGTAATATTCCATAATTGTCTCGCAGATCCAGTCTGTCATAACTATTAACAAGTTCTTCTCTAACTGCATCAATAAATCTGGTGTCGTCCAAATCTTTTAATTGCTCAAGATCTGCATTCATCACCGATACATTTTTTAGTTTGGCACTTTCTGTATTTTTAAAGAACAATGCTACAGACCGATATGATTTTTCCAGATCTTTTGTTTCCTCAATTGCTTTGCTCATGTTACTTTTAAAAGAACTTTCTGCCACTTTTATGTTTGTCTCACTTGTTTCAACCATGTCGGCAACACTTTCAGAGGAGCTTAAAACCGCCGCCCATAACTGCAAAGTCTTTTTTAATTTATCACGTTCTCCTTTATAAGCTGTTTCCGAAAGAAAAATTCGTTTTCTCGCTTTCCTTCCAGGATTCATATTTTCCACACCAGCAAAAGTCATTTCCAAAAGATCAAATCCACCACTCCCTACCAGTTTATCCAATCCAATTTTTAGTTGCTCTTCTGGTTTTTCAATCTGCTTTACATTCTCAGAAACTTTCTCTTTATATTGTGTTAAATCTTGTGCTTTTTCTTGTTGAGCCATAATTTTTGTCTTTATATATTAATTTTAAATTCAATTTTAAGCATCTTCCAATTCTTTTATTAGAGCATACATAACTCCCAAAAGATCTGCTTTTGTATCTGAATTCTCCAGCGTTTTTCGCAATAACTTGTTGCTTTTTAGCTGCTTAATAATTTTTTGATATTGCTCTTTTTCGATGGTTAGATCCTGAAGAAATTCACTTTGTGCAGTTATTCCTTTTATACCAAAATCTGAAAGTCCACTAAAAGAAAGCTTTTCTTGTTTCTCTGCACCTTCGGCATCTTGGAAATCTACTCCCACTTGCGGTTTGTAATGCTCAAAAACATCATCGATGGTTTGAAGCCCCTCAACAATGTTTGGTTTAATTGGTGCATCTGCAGTAAGTTTCTCACATAACAATGTTCTGTTTTGTGGAATCTCCGCGAATGCTTCACTGGCATCACCTTTAACTTCTGTGCCACCTATTCCATACTCTTGCATAATAAATTATTTTAAGTTAGTAATTGTTTTAAATTCTATAATCTATATTAAAAACGGTCGAAAATTATTTCCAAATTAGTTCCTTATTTTTATCTACCTTAATATTTATAACTGATCCTTTTCCTATTTCACCCGAAATTATTTTTTTTGATAAAGGTCTTCTGAGTTTATTTCTGATAACTCCAATTAGAGGACGTGCACCATATTTTGGAGTAAACCCAGACTTGGCGAGAATTTCTTTAGCAGCTTTATCAATGTTCAATTCTATTCCCTGCACCCGAAGCGATTTTAATAGGTTTTGCAAATGAATATCAAATATCTTCACCACATTCTCTTCGCTAATTGGCGCAAACGGAACAATTTCTGTTAAGCGCCCAAGAAATTCAGGCCTAAAATGATTTTCCATTAGTTCAGCCAGTTTATTTGATGGAGGAATTTCACCTTTATTGAATGCTTCAACAATAAAAGAACTTCCAATATTCGATGTAAAAAGTATTACGGCGTTGGAAAAATCGCCTTCTTTTCCAAGTCGGTCATGCAATTTTCCTTCGTCGAGTATTTGCAGGAAAATATCAAAAACCGAAGAATGTGCCTTTTCTATTTCATCGAACAATACAATCGAATATGGTTTTTGCCTTATTTTGTTGACAAGCAAACCTCCCTCTTCATAACCCACATACCCGGGCGGTGCTCCGTATAACAACGCCGCAGAATGTTCCTCTTTAAATTCCGACATATCAAATCGAATCAATGAGGTTTCGTCGTTGAATAAGAACTCGGCCAAAGTTTTTGCCAATTCTGTTTTTCCGGTTCCGGTTGGTCCTAAAAAAAAGAATGAACCAATGGGCTGTCCCGGTTTACTTAATCCTGAACGCGATTCCCGAATGGCTTCTGCAATACTTTTTATTCCATGATCCTGTCCAACAACTCTTTTTTTAAGGTGGCTTTCGATGTTAAGTAAGCGGTCTCTTTCCTGAGTTTTTACTTTGCCTATTGGAACCCCGGTTTTATGAGCAACAACTGCTGCAAGATCTGATTTTTCAATGGTATCAACTTCAACTCCTACATAGTCTTTAAGTTTGTTAATTATTTGCTTTAGTTCTGAAATAATTTCCTCAGCAGTTTCTATCTTTTCAAATTCGGTTTTATTATCCAACTTTATCAATAAAACCGGACTTATTTTTTCTTTCAATTTTCGATTCAACCACAGTAACTCTTTTTTCAAATCTTTGTCGGAAAGCTTTATTTCGTTTTTCTCTAACAATTCCAAATCACTAGTCAAATCTGCTACTTCTTTCCCAATTGTATCTTGCATTAAACGAACAACGGACATCGCCCTGTCAATCAAATCTATTGCTGCATCGGGAAGCGATCTTTCCTTTAAATATCTTTTTGAAAGACGAACGGCTTCACTCAATATTTCGTGGCTAACTTTAATATTATGATGCGATTCATAAACAGGAATTATTTTTCCCAACATTCTAATAGCAGATTCTTCGTCGGGTTCTTCGAGTTTTACTATTTCAAATTTTCGATTAAAAGCCTCATCGGTTTCAATGTACTTGGTATAGTTGTCGATTGAAGTTGTACCAATTACAGTAATTACTCCTTTGTCGAGTTCGGGTTTCAATAGATTTACTGCTCCGGAAGCACCTGCTTGCTTGTCCAACAAAGTATGTATTTCGTCGATAAAAAGAATTGCTTTTTCAAATTGTTTAATTTCAGTGATGATATTTTTGAGTCTGTCTTCTATTTCACCTTTATAAGAAGCTCCAGCTATCAGCGAACCAAAATCCAATTCAAATATTTTTGTTTCTATAAGATTATCAGGCACTCTGCTTTCAACAATATTTTGAGCAAAACCATTTACTAATGCAGTTTTTCCAATCCCCGGTTCTCCAATTATAAATACATTTGGTTTCGATCTTCTACCCAGAATTTCAGCCATCATTCTAGTTTCCTTATCTCTTCCAACTACCGGATCAAGGTTTCCTTGCTGAGCTAATAAAGTTAGCTCGTTACAATATTTTAATAATGCATTTTGCTTTTTCTCACTGGAGGGTTCTTTTCCAACTTCATCTTTTGCTCCAATTACATTATCGAGTTCTGTCTTCTCAATAAATTTATCTAATATTTCCTGTTGGTTTAAGTTGAAAGTTTTTAACTGTTCGTAAGTAAATCCCACACCTGGTATCGATATAGCGACTAAAACACATAAAGGTGTTATTAACTCTTCCGATAATTTTAAACGTACATTATCTGCCTCGTTCAAAACAGCTTTTACACCAATATCGGCAACCGGTTGGTCGGCAATTTTACTCGATTTAGGATAATTCTCAATTCTAACTTCAGCCCACTCCTCCATATAGAAGTAGTCTTTTCCTAAATCTTCCAGAATGGGTATCAGTCCAACATCTTTATGAAGTAATGCTTTAAGTAGATGAGCTGAAGAAAACTCAGAATTCATAAATTCTTTTGCAATCGACTGTGAAATTCGGATTGCTTGTTTCATTGTATCTGATAACATAAAGTCCATAATCAGATATTGTTTTTTGTTTAAATAAGCCAGTTTTAATTAAATGAATTCAAATCTGATTGATTTGTTACTTCCTTAGGATAGAAGTAATTATGATTAAATCAGATTTGTATAAATCAAATAATCAAAAATTGTAATATACTTTTACAAAACACAGTTACACGAGCAACTTATACTTTGTAAGAGTTCGAAGAGCGTACACATTTTGCCTATACAATTTACATTTTTATTGTCTATTAATCAAGTTATCATTTAGTTTTATAATCTTTTACTATATATTATTTTAATTAAATGGGGGGAAACCTGTGTTAGCAATGAGAATTCTTGCTTAATAATCTTTTCGGTTTAAGGATAGAAAATTAAAGTAATAATTGAGAGATGGGCTGAAAGGATTGGTTTATACCATTTTGTTTAAATACAAAAAAAAGTTGTTTCATAATGAAACAACTCTCGTGAACCTGGAGGGACTCGAACCCCCAACCTCCTGATCCGTAATCAGGGGCACTATCCATTATGCTACAGGTCCAGTACTTTTTCCTTTTTTAAGCGGTGCAAATATAATATATTTTAATAATATTCGACAACAAATCTTAACTTTAACTGTTCTTTTCAATTTTAATTTTCACAATAAATCTTAAAAGATTTTAACCTACTTTCAAATTCATTTACTACATCTTCAAACAAGAAAACTTCTCATTTAAAACTTACTACTTTTTGTTCCAGATAAAAAATAAACAAGAACTTTTCAGGACCGATTACCAAAGTACTTTTTATTCTTCCAATTCATCGAAATCCATATTTTTATTTTGATGCAATAATTGAATAATCTCGCTCCTCGACATAACTTTTACGTTGGTTACAATCATATTATCTTCCAAGAAATTCCCATATTGGTTACATTCATCAATCACATTTTGAAATACTTTTCTTATGTCGATTTGAAGCGATAACATTACCAATGCTGTTGAAAAACCATCCATAAAATTCATCGATTCAAATTTTCCCTGGCTGTTTTTCAATTCATAAATAAGCTCGTCGCGAAGCAACTTTTGCTGTGTTTTATTTAATAAGTCTGATTGATTTTTATTAATAAATACAACATAATATCGTAGCATTTTACCTTTTCCTCCCAAACCAGTTGAAATAAAAACCTGCTGTTCGTCTAATAAAGAACTTTGTATTAGCATTCGGCTTTCTTGCAATGCTAATACTGCCCATTGTTTTATTTCACCTTCGTTTTCTTTTACAAAATTCTCGATAGCACGATAAGCTTTTACATCGTCAACAGTAGCAATTGCCGACAAAATTTCCTTTTTACGCTCCACACTAACAGTATCATCAAGCAACTGTTTTCTATTTATAAAACATTCATTCGAAATATCTTTTTCACTTAATTTCTTCGAAAATTCATAATACTTCATTTGAATCTCAATCTCTATCTGTTCCTCCAAAATGCTATAATTTTCTGGCAGATTCTCAAATGCTTTTTGAATATTCTGATAAAATCGTTCCTCTTTCATTTTTCAATTTAATCGGACAAAAATAGTTACTTGTTAAGATAATAAAGAAGATTTACATTTTAATTTTAAATGAAAGGAAATGTCATATATTTGTATCCTTATTTTTATTTAATTTAAATTAAATTAAAAAAGTTGGGTTGAGGTGAAGTTAAGTGAAGTAAAACATAATGAGACTGTAGTTATAACCAAAGTATTGGGTCATGGTTCTTTTCGGAAAAGAATCTCGGAAATGGGATTTATAAAAGGGAAAGAAGTTACCATGATTAAGAACGCACCGTTTAATGGTCCGTTAGAATTCAAAATTCTTAATTACAACATATCTCTCCGAAAATCAGAAGCAGATCTTATCGAGGTTGTTCCGGTTAAAGAATTTGTTGTAAGCGAAAATGGAAATTACGAAGGGGTTATTGATCAAAAAATAGATTTGGTTAATCAATCGGAAAGAACAAAAATTATAAATATTGCTTTAGTTGGAAACCCAAATAGTGGTAAAACAACACTCTTTAATTTTATTTCGGGCTCGAAAGAAAAGGTTGGCAACTACACTGGAGTTACGGTTGACATTAAAAAAGCAACTTTTAAAACCAAAGGATATACCTTTAATTTTTACGATTTACCCGGTACTTATAGTTTAACTGCTTATTCGCAGGAAGAGATTATTGTTCGTAAATTTATCTATGAACAAACACCTGACCTTGTTATAAATGTTCTGGATGCAACCAATCTGGAAAGAAACCTGTTTCTTACAACGCAACTTATCGACATGGATTTACGCATTGTTGCGGCTTTAAATATGTTCGATGAATTGGAAAGAAAAAAACTTTATTTTAACCAAGATGAGTTAGCTAAATTACTTGGAATTCCATTCATTCCAACAATTAGTTCGAAGGGTATAGGTTTAGAAAAACTGATTGATAAAGTAATTGAAGTTTTTGAAGGAAAAGATAAAATTACACGGCACATACACATTAATTACGGTAAAGATTTAGAAGAATCGATAAAAAGTGTAAGGAAAATTATTAAAGAGGATAAACCAATTACAGATAAAATTTCAACACGATTTTTATCTATAAAGATGTTAGAGAAAGATGAGCAGGTTAACTCACTACTGGCTGATTATCCTAGTTTTGAAGAAATAAAAGAGGTTACTAAAAAAGAAGTTCAGAAAATTGAATTGCTTGAAAATGAAGACAGTGAAAGTATAATTACTAACGCAAAATATGGATTTATTACCGGAGCTTTAAAAGAAACCTTCAAAAATCCAAACCAAAATCAAAAAACCAGGTCGGAAAAAATCGACACTATTCTGACTAATAAATATTTGGGGTTTCCACTTTTTACAGGCATTTTATTTCTGATGTTTTACGCTACTTTTATTTTGGGTGCCTATCCAATGGCGTGGATTGACCTGGGAATTTCAGCTCTCGGAAATTTTGTTTCAGGAATTATGCAGGATGGAATGTTAAAAGATTTATTGGTTAACGGAATAATTAATGGAGCGGGAAGTGTCTTAATTTTTCTACCTAATATTTTAATCTTATTCTTGTTTATCTCTTTACTCGAAGGATCGGGTTACATGGCACGAGCAGCTTTTATTATGGACAAAATAATGCACCGCTTTGGATTACACGGTCGCTCGTTTATTCCAATGATAATGGGTTTTGGCTGCAATGTCCCAGCAATATTGGCCACACGAACTCTACGAAACAGGGGCGACCGCATTTTAACCATGCTAATTATTCCATTTATGTCGTGCAGTGCTCGGCTACCTGTTTACATTCTAATAATTTCGGCTCTTTTCGACAAATATCAGCCGCTATATTTAATTGGTCTTTACGCAATTGGAATTGTGTTTGCTTTTATCACAGCTCAAATTCTGAATAAAACTCTTTTTAAAAATAAGGAAACACCCTTTGTAATGGAGTTACCTACTTATCGTTTACCCACGTTACGAAATGTTATTTATCACATGTGGGATAAAACACAACATTATATCAAAAAAATTGGGACTATTATTTTAATCGGGGTGGTTATTGTTTGGGCCTTGGAATATTTTCCACGCGAAACAAAAAACACAAAAGATTTTCAAAGTAAAATTGAAATCGTTCAATTAAATTCAAACATAAACATTGAAGAAAAAGAAAGTAGAATTGAATATTTGAAACAGCAACAGGAAACCGACCGATTAATGAATTCGTACATTGGTAAAATGGGGAAAATGATTGAACCAATAATGAGACCTGTGGGTTTTGACTGGAAAATGAGTATTGCTTTGGTTGCTGGTTTACCGGCGAAAGAAATAATTATTGGAACAATGGGTGTCCTATATCAAGCATCCGACGACAAATCAACAGTTAGCCTTCAAAATAAGCTCCAAAACGAAGTACACCAGAAAGGGAAAAAGATAGGACAAAAAGTATTTACGTCTCCCTCGGCATTGGCGTTTCTCGTTTTTATTCTTATTTATTTCCCGTGTATTGGGGTTGTGGCGGCCATAAAAAATGAATCGGGTTCGTGGAAATGGGCATTTTTCTCTATAATATATACCACCGGTTTAGCATGGATAGCAGCATTTTTAGTGTACAATATTGGGAACCTTATAATTTAGCAATGATTCAAGAAATAATTACATACATGATTATTGGTTCGGCGCTTACACTTGCTATTTTGAAAATTGCAACAAGTTTGGGTGTTAAAAAAAGAAAGGCTGAAATTAATGTAAAAACAACAAATACTTTTTCGGGTAATAATAATTGCTCAAGCTGTTCGGCAGAGTGCATGTTGCGTGATGCAGCTGCACCAGTAATTCAAAAAAATATAGATTTGTGTAATAAAGTTGAAATAAAATCAGGCAAGCTTTAATTTAGCAATTGTGTCAGATGGATTTTCAGAATTAAATACAAAACTACCTGCTACCAAAACATCAGCTCCCTCTTCAAATAGACGCTTCCCAGTTTCCATATTAACACCACCATCCACTTCTATTAAACATTTGCAATTTTTCTTTTCAATTAATGCTTTTAACTGTTTAACCTTGTCATAAGTGTTTTCAATAAATGTTTGGCCTCCAAAACCAGGATTTACCGACATCAATAAAACCATATCTAAATCGGAAATAATATCTTCTAAAACCGAAACCGAAGTATGTGGATTTAAACAAACACTTGCTTTTGCACCGGCATTTTTTATTTGTTGAATGGTTCGGTGCAAATGCAAACATGCCTCGTAATGAACCGTTAATATTGTTGCTCCGGCTTTTACAAAGGGTTCTATAAATTTATCGGGTTCAACAATCATAAGGTGAACATCGAGAGGCTTTGTTGCAATTTTATTTACATGTTCAATTACCGGAATTCCAAAAGATATATTAGGTACAAAAACCCCATCCATTACATCAAAATGAATATAATCGGCTTCGCTTTGATTAATCATTTTAATGGCATTTCCCAAATTATTAAAATCTGCCGACAAAATAGAAGGAGCAATCAATCGTCTCATCTGTGTACTATTGTTTGTTATTTACCGAGGTACGATTTTAACAGTCTGTTTCGGTATTGATTTTTTAATTTTTTAATGGCTTTTTCCTTAATTTGTCGAACCCTTTCACGGGTCAACCCAAACTCATCGCCAATTTCTTCTAAAGTATGTGGTTGGTAATTATTTAATCCAAAATAAAATCGCAATATTTCTGCTTCTCGCTCGCCCAAAGTTCCTAACGACCTTTCTATTTCTAAACGCAAAGAACTATCCATTAATTTCTCTTCCGGATTTGGCGAATCATCATTCAACATTACATCGTACATATTATTCGCTTCCTCTTCTCTTAATGGTGCATCCAAAGAAATATGATTACCGGAATATTTAATCGAATCTTCGACCAATTCAGGTTTTGTGTCCATTAAATTGGCTACCTCTTCAGTGGTTGGTTCCCGTTGGTATTCCTGCTCAAGCTTACTAAAAGCTTTATTAATTTTATTTAGCGAACCAATTTTATTTAGTGGAAGGCGCACAATTCTGGCTTGTTCTGCCAATGCCTGCAAAATGGATTGCCGAATCCACCATACTGCATACGAGATAAACTTAAATCCTCGTGTTTCATCAAAACGTTCGGCAGCTTTTATAAGTCCCAAATTTCCTTCATTTATTAGATCAGGCAAACTAAGTCCCTGATTTTGATACTGCTTAGACACAGAAACTACAAAACTAAGATTTGCTTTGATGAGGATTTCAAGAGCTTTTCTATCTCCCTTTTTAATAAGTTTAGCTAATTCAACTTCCTTTTCGGCAGACAGCAATTCAACCTTGCCAATTTCGTGCAAATACTTATCGAGTGAGAGGGTATCCCGATTAGTTACTTGCTTCGATATTTTCAGCTGTCTCATAAGTTGATAATGTTAACATTTAATTTAAAAGGTTGAATTTATCAATTAGTTTTTGTGTTTCAAAACGTATTGTAATTATTATTGAATAAATTATACCATTTACTCTTTTATTCCTTTGAGGAATTCTTTAATTATTTAGTTTTTGTGCATAAAAACTAAGCGTTTTTTAACAAATAAGTTTTAAATGTTTCGAAATCTTTACTTAACAATAAACTTTTCTTTTCGCCATTCATAAACTCAAGCAATTTCTCCGGCAACTCGACTTTTCCCTCGCCCACAATTTTATTAATGGTTTCCAGAAATTTTGCAGGATGCGCTGTTTCCAGAAATAAACCAATTTGGTTTTCCAACAAATTCTCGTTTAACGATTCAAAACCACAAGCTCCGTGAGGATCGCATAAATAACCAATTTCGTCATATACTTTTTTCACAATCCTTCTAATTTCTGAATCAGAATATTGATAACCTGTTATTTTTTCAGAAATGGTTTTGTGAGAATAATTATATAAATCGAGAATGCGAACGAAATTACTCGGTTCTCCAACATCCATTGCATTTGCAATTGTTTCAACAGATTCTCGAGGTTCGTAGTTTCCGGTTTCTAAGTAATCAAATACAACACGATTTGAGTTATTGGCAGCTATAAATTTTGCAATTGGCAATCCCATTTCTTTGGCAAAAAGTCCGGCAGTAATATTTCCCAAATTACCACTTGGCACCGAAACTACCAGTTCTTTATTATCCAATTTCCCGAGTTCTTTTAAGCGTGCAAAGGCATTAAAATAATAAAATGCCTGAGGAAGAAAACGCGCTACATTTATAGAATTGGCTGAAGTTAATAACAAGTTTTCGTTTAATTCCTTGTCAAGAAAAGCCTTCTTCACCAAACGTTGACAATCGTCGAAAGATCCATTAATTTCTAAAGCAGTTATGTTTTTTCCTAAAGTTGTAAATTGCGATTCCTGAATTTTACTAACTTTTCCTTTTGGATACAAAACATAAATATGAATTCCGTCAACTCCTAAAAAACCATTGGCAACTGCGCTTCCTGTATCTCCTGAAGTTGCAACTAAAACATTAACCTGATTTTCTTTTTCATCTAAAAAATATTTGAGCAAACGAGCCATAAAACGTGCTCCAATATCCTTAAAAGCCAGTGTTGGTCCGTGAAAAAGTTCGAGAGAATAAATTGTTTCGCTTACTTTTACCACCGGACAATCGAATGACAAAGTATCAAAAACAATCTCTTTTAGAATATCATTTGGAATATCATCACCAAAAAACTTTTTAGCTACTTCAAACGATATTTCCTGAAAAGATAAGTTATGAATATCTTTAAAAAATGAAGCCTCAAACTTATTAATGTGCTCTGGCATAAAAAGTCCATTGTCGGAAGCCAAGCCTTTTATAACCGCCTCTTTTAAAGAAACTTCCGGAGTCTTTTTATTGGTGCTGTAATACCTCATTTTAACAAAAAATATTTATCATTGATTCAAATGTAAAAAGATGATTTGGTAAGCACCGTTCAATTTAATTGAATATAAAAAGGTTAAGATTCAGGTAACAATTCACCAAAAAAAAAATCCAATTTATGGCCAACTACTTACCCAAAAAATTCTTTATGAACTCGTCTCCCTTTAGAATTCCAAAAGCTCCTTTTTCAACACTAAACTCATCGTAAACCTCCACTTCATCAGGTTTAACTCCAGGTTTATAAATAGTAAAAGGAACCGGGTTACGAGTGTGAGTTTTTAACTGGCACGGCGTGGGATGGTCGGGTAAAATGGCTATGGCTACATCCTCATCCATTTTACCAACTTCATCCAAAATATATTTTACCACCCGATCGTCCAAATATTCTATGGTTTTTGTTTTAAGTTCAACATTACCTTCATGACCAGCTTCATCGCTCGCTTCAATGTGCAAATACACAAAATCATTTACTTTCAACGCTTCAACAGCCGCTTTTGCTTTACCCTCATAATTTGTATCGTATAATCCTGTAGCACCCTCAACATGAATTACTTCCATACCTGCATAAACACCAATGCCATGAATTAAATCAACAGCAGAAATTACAGCAGACTTCTCTATACCAAACATTGTTTTTAAGGTAGGCATTGCAGGCTCATAACCCGGCGACCATGGCCAGATACTATTGGCTGGTTCTTTTCCGTCCGCCTCACGATTAATATTTACCTGATGATTCTTTAATAGTTTCAGCGATTTTAAAATCAATTCGTTCAACAAATCTGCAGTTTCTTTTGCTTCAATTCCTTTGGGTTTTACTAAAACATTTTTGAAAGGAGTCCCCGTAACATCGTGTGGTGGAGTACATTGAATTTCTTTTACTCCATTTTTTACT
>Ga0307989_1001132_pt1 | contig 14989 bp, 14 predicted proteins | sample EllFjometagen185_FD_203164 | JGI IMG/M metagenome (GOLD analysis project Ga0307989, IMG submission 203164) | Marine microbial communities from Ellis Fjord, Antarctic Ocean - #185 | ecosystem: Environmental > Aquatic > Marine > Unclassified | place: Southern Ocean | collected 2014-10-08
CTCTGTGTGCCTTGCTCCCACCCCCTCACCGACTACTTCGCCTACCTGATTCTGTAATTCACATTTTAGTATGATTGCATCAATAGGCTTGCCATTAATAACACAATCCTCATACTCCTTCAAGTTCGGGAACCGTGGTATTAAGCCCAACATACCAGCGATCTTTTCAGCACCAGGCTTTAGTAGAGAGGGCTTTGATTTCTGCCCCCTAATCATGATAGAGCCATAGTCTCTTCCTTCTACTAATGCTGATCTGATCCAATCCATTAGTGTCTTTCTGTTCTCCTTTCTTCTATCTAGCCCAGCTTTGAATGTTGCTGGAGTTGCGTCCATTGGGTTTATTACAGCAGGTTGTATATCCTGGTATTCGACCATTTGGCCGTTTCCATTGTTTTGCATTGTTAATCCTTTCAATTGATTAAAGCAGATTATTATCCGAGAATGAATAGTATCCATCAGATACATTCCCGATTATCAAGTGGTCCAATAGTTCCACATCAATACTAACAAGCGCATTCTTAATCTTGGTTGTTACAGCCCTATCAGATGAACTCGGTTGAATTCCACCAGACGGATGCGTATGTCCAATTATCACTGCTGCTGCTTCATATCGAATAACTTGTTTTATTAGCTCTCTAGGGTAAACGGCGGCTGTATTTAGCGTACCAGTAAATAGAATGCGAGTAACAAGGATCTGGTTTTGCTGATTTAAGAATATTACAGCAAAGTGCTCTTGGTCCCTAGACTCTTTAACAAAAAGAGCCCTAAGATGTTCAGCTGACGCTTTTGCTGTATCTATTTGCATACCAGGATTAATGAAGAAGCGTTTCTGATATTCTTCTTTTAACAAGCTATCTGTTACCTTATCCAATTCCATTTTTCATCCCTCCCATGGGATTGTTTGTTGTGTAGGTGAACTTCGCATCACGTAGATGCACAACAACCCCAGGTACTTCTTCACCAGTTGAAACCACATGCTTTCTTAGAGCAGATTTATCGATGGTCTTCTTCTCTGGTATCAATCTGACAAACTGGTTAGCCACAAGTAAAGCTGCTTCATCTGTTATCTCCAATTCAGGCTGCTGTTTTCTCAGCTTTACCTGACCATGCACCAGTTTCTTAGTAGAGAAATCAGATAGACGCATCCAGTTCTCAAGAGATTGAGTGTAATAAGACTTCTTCCGCTCCAGTTTATCAGTTTCGGATTGTAGCCAATCATCAATCTGTTTTTGCTGTTCAACGGCGCTATCTAGATTCTGTTGTATCAGATGATCAATTTCAGCGACTTGTGAGAGATGAAAATCTGCTCTGGCCTGTGATATGGGTTCTAACTCCGATGATTTAATCGATTTAATTCGGTCTTTCACTGCACTAATGTGGTCACATTGCCCATCATATGAAGCTTTAGCAAAAAAGCAGTCACAGCTAAAACCATTAGCAGTTTCAGTGACTTCTGCATTTTCACTTCCCAAGCCTTCTCCCACAAGAAAACCTGCGGGAGTGTCAATTATAGCTATCTCGTATTGGTTAGATGTTAACGTCTGATCCATGATGTATCATTCCTTTCATAAACATCTGATGTAAACCGATGTGCTTCTCCATGATAGTTCTGGGAGGACATGACTTGAGTGCTTCGGTACAAGCATTGTAGAGTGACCAGGCATTCTTCTGTTTGAATGTATCATATTCAGGAGTTAGCCACTCCTTCTTGACAACTGGTATCTGCCGTGGAGTAATCATGCCTCTTCCATACAGTAGCCCCAACATTCGATAGGCTTCATCATCTGATACATCTATATCAGATAAATACTCTGCATCCTCTACGATGTACTTGAAGTTATGCTGAGATTTATAGACTGTAGTTACAACCATCGTTTCTAAATCATCCCAAACGTTTACGGTATGTTTTCTCATTAGGGAAACATCTCCTGTAAGCGCCAGATTGTCACATACAAAGACGGTTGCACCAATAGCAATACCAACACTCATACTCTTGTCATAGCTGTTTCTAAAGCCGATTGACAGGCCCATGTCATCTGATCCATTCTTGAAGGTATGGACCCCAAACATTTGCTTACCATCCCGAGCTAGACCAAATCGACTGCTATTCAAACTATGCCCATTGAGTACTCCCCCAGCGACATCAGCCAAGTTCATAGCGAGGTCGTAATGACTTACCGGCTTATAGGTTTCTGTTTCAACTGGCATTGGAACTATAGCCAATTCATTTAGTGTTGCATTCTTACCGCCACAATGCAGTAGTAGCCCCATGGTTATTCTCCTTGTTTATTAATTATGGGTAACAAAAAAGCCCAATCAGATCGACTGGGCTTAGGTTTCAGAATCTTTTCCTATATCAGAATCCTGGACAGGCAATTGCCTTGCGCTCTTCTTTAGGCAGGTAAACATGGCAGTAATCACCGCTTTTGTATTTGAAAGATGAACATTTCTTCAGAGGCTTTTCACCAAGCATGAGGGCACTCTTAGAATGTGATTGAAGGATATTAACAAGTTCAGCATCAGCAGATGGATCAATAGTATCAACTGCTTCTTTTGAATCTGTTATGACCTTGATACCTACAATAGGCTCATGTGAGTCAATTGTCTGGCCATTGATCTTGTAAAGCTTGGTAGTGGGTCTGGTTTCGTAAAGCATGGTAATCTCCTGAATTCATATTCGTACGGTCACATTGTTATGATCGCAGTACTAACAGGGGAACATGCCACGAACAGGCACGAGAGGTTGTACTCCCATGTCTGAGCAGATAATAGGACTGGAGGATAGCCTTGGCTATTTTTCAACCAGAAAACTCAACCTAAAAGAGGGGGGGTGCACCCTTGAGATGCATGGGCGGGGCATTAAGTAGATCAGCCATCCACAAAATTTGTGTATTTTTTTGAGATTTTCTTGGTGGGTCTTTATTGTTGTATCCGACAGCTCATATCAGTGTTTTAGAATCTTGGGAAGGTCTGCTTAATCTTATGCTAGTAATCTATTAAATCAAAGTAAACACCTATGTAGCTATATTTAATTTATCTGATTTATTACTGGAGGAGAAATCCTCCAGACCTCCTCAACATGGCAAGCAGGTATTTGATTGAACCTTAGGAAAATATTCTGATTTTGTACATTGGTAGTAAAGGGGGAAGCTTTCCTTCCCCTTATTACCTATAGAGGAAAGTGGGAAAAAGGAAAATGCTGATAACTGACTGACTGTCAGATGGTTGACTTGTTTTACATCTGTTCTCAGCATTTCCTAATTTCCCGAACGAATCTTGCTAGTTCATCATCGTATTAGATAATACCAACTTACCATCTTGACTTACTATCTGCCCAGCCTTCTCCATTTGGGCAAGAACTGAATAAGCTGGAGTTTTACTTATCCCCTTCTTTTTGAGTTGTTCTACGATTTGTACTTTTGACATTGGTTTTACCAGGACTTCAATAGCCGTTGAAATTCTTTCTTCTCTTTGCGGGTCACTAGCCGTGACATCAAATCTCAAAGTATCGCTATTAAAATTGAGCAGTATTGGATTTGGAGTTTCTACGTGCCTCATATCAAATACGGCTTTCACTACACCAGTGCTTGTTTTTGTCAGTGTAATACACGAATCATACTCAGAAGCAATTACACTTGATCCTCTAGCCCCAGCATGCTGATTTTTACCTGTATGATGCACCAGACAGACCGATACTCCAGTTTCATCCATTATCTTATGTATATTAGAATATATGGTACTCATACTTGAGGCAGAATTTTCATCAGTTGTATGAAACCGAATGAATGGATCAAGAATCATCACTTGGACACCCCTTTTATTGATTAATTCAACGATGGCTTCTAAGTGTTCTGCTTGACCTAAATCCAATGATACTGAGGGAACGTAGGAAATATTTTCAAGTACATCATCATTCATTTCCTCGGTCAGTTTCTTGATTCGTTTTCTATTAGGAAAATAACCTCCCTCAGCTGAAAGTATCAATACCGACTTTGGTTCTATTACCTCTGACTCTAAAAAATGACCACCTGAAGCGATAGCCAGAGCCAAATCATAGGCTAGGAATGTTTTTCCAATTTTTGGTGAGCCGACTATAGTCAACAATGTATTATCCAACAAAATCCCATTGGCAACTATTGGTGTAGGTTCTGGGGTATTGTCCTCTCTCACCTCTTTGAAGGTTTTGATATTCTTAAAAAGTAAATTCATTTTCCCTTTCTCTTTGTCCCATAGTTTGTAGATTTACCAAGCTCACCTTTTGGGGGACATCTGATGATAGCTTTGGTCTTTTACCCATGCGGTATATCCATAGTTCGCACTTTACCACAGTGCAATATCGCACTTCTGCTAGCGAACCTCCACCACATGCGATACAATGTGCTCTGATAGCTTTTAGTGGTGTTTTGTATGGTTTGCTTTTGTACATTTTACTTTTCCTTAGCCTGGCCTACAAGAGACCCGACTCGATTATGAGATACACGCAGTGTGTATCTTCAGCTATAACATAGCACTAACCATATTCGCCGTAAAGTGTTGTTTTATATGATTATGTGGGATTTATATGGGATTTACGTGGGCCAGATGACGGTATGTGGGAAATGGAATTATAACTTAATCTTGACAACTATGCGAGAGTCCTGGAAAGGAAATATCTGGCAGGTTTTCCTTGATCTGCTATGATAAGTTTTCCAAGTAGATCAGCATTCTTGTTTTTGAAGTAATATTGTACGGCGAATTGGCCATCAATTGTCTTCCCTCCCCGTGCCTCCGCTGTAGTATTGATATAATTCTTTATCTGACTCGCCTTTAGCCCATTGCAAGGGGCAACGTGTTTCTTTAACGCAAATATAATTTCCCACTGGCGGCTTGAAAGAGAGTATGGTCTCTGTTGATAAATTAATTGTTCGTTCACACTAGTGCTTAACCAGTTATCGCCTGGGTCTATTATCTCTTCCCCGGGAACACCACACAACTCATCGTAAATATCAATATCCTCTTTTCCTAGCAAGGACAACCACCCTATAGAGGCATCTAAGAGTTCGAGCCATGGGGCTTGTGCTGCATCATTACCAGATAGCTTTCCTACCATCCGAATATTGTATTCACGGATTATTGCTACGATCTGAACCAATAATTTCTCATCGCTTCCTGTATAGATATCAGTTAACAAGTCTCGCACATCAAGAATCCTGAAGCTTTCAACTGATCTACTTCTTAAACTAAGATGTTCACCAATCTGTCTATTCTTATCACGCTTTGGGAATTCTTTGTCAATTATTTGCTCGCCATCGACGTAATCAATATCAATCTCTGGATTTTGATGCTCTTGAAATATTTCCTCATCAGAATATTTTGACTCAAAATAAACAGTACAATCATGTGGTGGAATCTGTACCAGTTTACGCTCAAACAATGTTGCAACTTTATCAATTATTTCTGATAGTTCCGCCCTCGTTAATGGATACTCCTTTTCATCTGTTGCGGTTGCTATCACATCATTGTTCATAATGGTGTTCCTTGGTAAAAATAGTGGAGGTAGCTCAAGATTTTTCTGGTCTGATATAAAATGGGTATATGAGCTTGCCTAGTCATTATTATCACACTCATTGCGCTGCTTTCTTCCAAAAATGATATTCAACTTCAAATGGTTTCTGAACAGCGCCATCAATTCGGATTTATTTAGACATGCCCAAATACTCGCCTTTAATCAATTTGGTATGGGCTTTCAAACATTGTTATTCAGCAATAACTAATTCTGGTTGTGCTTAAGTATATAATAAACAACTAAGAAAGCTCTTGAAAGTAGATAGCCATTATCGCTTATTTAGTGTATGGCGAAGATAGTTTTAGTGCGTTTGATGATTGTAGCGAGAATATACACCTCTAGCATGAACACTGTTATCATCAAAGTTAAGATGCCCCAACAAGGGAGGATATTTATTAGCATAATTCCCAGACCACTTAATATCATACCGATGCTTGTATTTCTCATCGCAGGAAGTATGAACTGTTTGACTTTCAAGATATCTTCAGTCGCTTTTTTCCAATATGACAATTCACGATGCACTGGCGGGGAATTTTTGAAGAGCCCTAACATTTCTTCTTTTCCGTCACTATTCTTACCAGCGTAATTCGCAATATCCGCTTCACCAATGCCACCCATATGTTGTAAGAGAGCTTTAGCACTTGTTATGGTACCCTCAAGAGATTGAAGTTTATAGACGGTGAAAATTCCTACTATTGCAAATAGAGCCGCATTAGCCTGTAACCATGCGGAAAAGAAATATAGACCATTTTGTTCGCTTATCATGTTGCCCTCAACTTTTAATCAGAGTTATATAGATATTCCTGAAACCCAATAAACGTCTCCCTAATGGAAGAAATTTCACCCAACTCACGCTTTGCATCTGCCATGGCTTCATATTTCAGAGTTAATAGGTCAGGTAATTTATCATCATCTAATTCAGCAACCCCTGAATCAACATATTGCTTCAATACAAAATCAAGAAACACACGTTGTTTGGATTCATACTGACTGAAGTGTGATTTTACAAATTCTGCTCGCTGAGTCCGTTTGATTGGACTCGCTGCATATGCCACGTAAGCAAGAACATCATACAAGTCACTATCCTCAGCATGAATCATGCGCTGTAAGTCCTCCAGTTGGTTCTGAGAGTGACCATGTTCTTCAAGTCTTTGAAGCAATTTCTTCCGAGTACCAGGTTTGCTCCATATCGCTCGCAACTCAGCTTCACTTTTGAAGAATTCAGGCAATGTATTGAATAATGATTCAAGAAATTCCTGTGATGAAATAGGTTTTCCATCGGGTGACCAAAATGAGGTCTGAACCATGCTATCAAGCTCACGTGCTTTTCCATCGGACAACTTTACTATAAGCATCTTAGGTTTAGTTGGTTTGTCACATTCACATGGAGCCTTGCCACAAATCTCGCATCGTTCAGGTTTTTCCTTTTCACAGACACATGGAAACTCACTACATATCTTGCAAACAGAAGGCTCACAAACACAGGGATTCTCACCACACTTATCACATAACTCAGGTTCTAATGGTTCGCCATCCCATTCAGGGTCTAGGAAGTGCTTATGTGCTCCTACAAAGTCATATAGTGTGAAGTAATCTTTCCCATCAAATAGCCTTGTCCCACGTCCTACGATTTGCTTGAACTCAATCATTGAATTAACTGGGCGCATGAGGATGATATTGCGTAGTTCTGGAGCATCTACACCCGTTGATAATTTTTGAGATGTAGTCAGAATAGTGGGAATAGTTTTTTCATTATCTTGAAAATCACGTAAATGTTGTTCGCCTAGCCCACCCTCATCCGCTGTTACCCTCTGACAGTAATCAGTATTCGTGCTCTCAGAATGTTGATTGACTAAATCACGAACAGCAAGGGCATGCAATTGAGTGGCGCAGAAGACAATGCTCTTCTCATTCTGCTCCATCATATCTAGGAATAGTTTTACCCGATATTCTTCACGCTCTCGGATTTGAATGACCCGATTAATATCTTTTTCTTCATAGATTCTATTTTCTTCAACATCTCCCTGGACCACCGTATCATCTGAAGTATAGGTGTAAGTATCCAGAGTAGTGTGTATCTGTTTGACTTTGAAGGGTGTCAAAAAACCATCATTGATGCCTTCTTTGAGGGAATAAATATAGATAGGGTCGCCGAAGTAACGATATGTATCAATATTCTTATCACGCTTTGGTGTAGCGGTTAGACCAAGCTGGACGGCAGGACTGAAATATTCCATGATTCCACGCCAGTTGCTTTCATCGCTGGCACCACCACGATGGCATTCATCTATTACAATAAGGTCAAAGTAGTCTTTGGGATATTCACCGAAATAAAAATCATCGTTATCACCACTCATAAAGGTTTGGAAGATTGTGAAGAAGACACTCCCATTGGTTGGGACTTTTCCCTTCTTGCGAATATCTGCTGGAGTAATTCGGACTAGGGCATCCTCATCAAATGCTGAGAATGAATTGAAGGCTTGGTCTGCTAATATGTTGCGGTCAGCCAGGAAGAGTATCCTGGGAACTCTCTGACCATCCCTACGAAGATTCCATCTACTGTGAAATAACTTCCAAGAAATCTGGAATGCGACGGCTGTTTTACCCGTCCCTGTTGCAAGGGTTAGCAGTATGCGGTTCTTACCCTTGGCTATGGCTTCCAAAGTCTTAGTGATGGCATTCTCTTGGTAATATCGGGGTTGCCACGTCCCGCTCTTAGTTTCAAAAGGAACAGTATGGAATTTGTCACGCCATTCACCAGCTTCTTTATCCTGCTTGTCCTCTTCAGCAAAGGTCATTTCCCACAGCTCATCTGGGGTAGGGTATGATGTTACATCGCCTTCAGTAGCTTCTAGGAGGTCTATACCATAGGTCTGAATGCCATTGGAGCTGTATGTAAATCGGACATGTAATCGCCCTGCGTAACTTTTGGCTTGTCCAACACCTTCAGTATAGTATTTCTCATCTGATTTGGCTTCAATGACTGCCAAATTGCGATTTTTGTATTGCAGGACGTAATCAGCTTTATCGGGAGCACTTCGTTTTCCGTTTCCAATGAGACGACCTTTGGAGATGGGGAACTCTTCACGAATACGTGAGCCTTCAACAATACCCCAGCCAGCTTCCTGGATTGCGGGCAATATCAAGCTTGTTCTGGTTTCAGCTTCGTTCATAATTCACCATTGAAGGCTTTTTGGAGAATGGATTTCATTAGTTCAACCAAGGCATTCAATTCTTGCTGGTAGTTTGATGTTGCTTGATTGTTATTGGCGATAATATTTCTGAACTGGATAACTGCCATTACCTGAGAATCTAGGTTTGGCAAATCTCCAAGATTCAAATTCCTAATATCTTTCATATTTACATGTTGAACGGTTGCTCCAGTTGAATGACTCAAGAGTGATTTCTGCACACCTGAAGTCAATAGGAGATATTGTAAATATTCTGAGTTCAGTTCGTTTTTGTGGGGACGTATGAGCAAAGTTCTTTGTCCCAAGCAGACTTTTATATTTGGTGGAATAATAGCAACGTTGCCAGCAGGGGCTTCCCTCGCCATAATCAAATCACCAGTTTCAGGTTTCGCCCTTCTAGTCCATTCGTTATACACTTTTTCCGAAACACGATTCACACCTTCTAGTAGTAATTTACCCTTACCAACATTCGGAGTTCTGATAGAGGGATAACCATCGCTTTGAGTTGGTGCCGTTTTGTGTTCGCAATCTATAATAAATTCACACCAATCATTGAGGGTGTGTGTTCCATCTAGGCTCACATCCTTGGTAAAAATATTGTCTAATGAGCTCTGAAATAGGTCTTTCGCATTTTGCAGATTGCGTTCCACATTGGCTTTGGCTTTATCAATGGCTTCAATGGCTTGGTCTAATTTGGCAACGATGCGTTTTTGCTCAGCGATTGAGGTTGGGTAAGATACATCAATCTGTTTCAAGTTTTTGAGAATAATCCTTCTTATCGCAACTCCCGTTTTCTTCCCAATGGCAGTAGCAAGAAAAGATGGATTTAAAAGGGCATATTTGAGATAGGTAGATGCAATAAGCTTTTGATTGGGTCTAATGATTGCAAGCGATGATAGCACGACAAATTTACGCTGAGATTCAACGAGAGCGACTTTCCCCACAGTTCCATCTTTTGAAAAAAGGATGTCACCATTATTAGGTTGACATCCATTTTTAACAAGAGAGGTATACGCATCTGAGTCAATAAATTTACAACTATTAAAGTCTATCACCCCATCAGTCAAATCACGAACAGTAATGTAGGGGTATTCATCAGCAACTTTTGATTTAGGTGAAAAATGAGAGCCATCGGTAATCTCATCACACAAGTTTATGAGAGAAGCAACTTTCCAGTCTTGATTCATATCAACTCTTTGATGGTTCCAAGAATAGCTTTCGTCTCAATATCCAAACGTTCCATCTCATCAAGAATTTCCCTCGGACTTCTCAATGGTGCTTCTTCGGGAGTATTAGGATTTTTTGCACTCAAATCATATGTATCTGTATTGATACCTGACACATCAATAAACCATGACTTTTCACCTTCACCAAAGTTCTTCTGAAGCCCTTTGAATTCAGCCATATCGTTATCATTCAATGGATTGGTTTTACCCATATTCCGACCAGCATCAAGCTGATAATACCATATCGTCTTTGTCGCTTCTCCCTTATTGAAGAACAATACGACCGTCTTGACACCAGCACCCAAGAATGTTCCAGCGGGCATATCCAAAATGCTGTGCAGATTACAAGTCTCAAGTAGGTGCTTCCTCAATGATACTGAAGCATTGTCGGTATTACTTAGGAATGTGTTCTTGATAACCACCCCAGCACGACCACCAGCTTTCAAAATCTTAATGAAATGCTGTAGGAATAGAAAAGCAGTCTCACCCGTCTTAATATCAAAGTTTTGTTGGACTTCCTTACGTTCCTTCCCACCAAAGGGAGGATTGGCAAGTATTACATCGTGACGGTCTTTGGCTTGTATGTCTCTGAGGTTTTCACTCAGGGTATTGGTATGAATGATATTGGGAGCTTCAATCCCATGCAGAATCATATTCATTACACCGATTATGTAAGCTAGGTTCTTCTTTTCCTTGCCGTAGAAGGTAGATTCTTGAAGTCGTTTCAAAGCGGATGTGCTGAGATTATCTCTGTCTGCCGACATGTGAGCAAATGCTTCACACAGGAAACCCGCTGAACCCACAGCACCGTCATAGACTGTCTCGCCTATCTGCGGGTTAACCACATCAACCATAGCACGAATTAGAGGACGTGGGGTATAATATTGCCCACCGTTTCTGCCAGCATTACCCATGTTCTTAATTTTGGTTTCATATAAATGGCTCAGCTCATGCTTATCCGTGGTAGTCTGAAAATCTAAGGCATCAGCATATTCAATGATTTCACGGAGGTTGTACCCACTCTGAATCTTGTTCTTCAGCTCTGAAAAAATCTCGCCGATTTTGTATTCAATTGTACTGGGATTATCAGCCTTTTCTTTGAACTTGGATAAGTATGGGAATAATTGTCCATCTACGAATTGAACTAAATCAGGACCCGTCATTGCTTTGTGGTGGTCTAGCTCACCTTTATCGGTTTTAGGCATAGCCCATTGTGCCCAGCGGTATTCTTCATCAATGATGAATGAGTAGTCATCACCACGCAATTCAGCTTCATCTTTCTTCTCAAGTTCTAGCTCGTCTAAGTATCTGAGGAAAAGTATCCATGAAGTCTGTCCGATATAGTCAAGTTCAGAATCTGCGCCAGCATCTTTAAATAGAATGTCGTCAATGTTTTTGAAGGTTTGCTCAAACATTATGGGTTATCCCAATCGTATAATTTATACTTGCAATTTTGTTGTATGATAGGGAGTTTAAATTACCCCCTTCTGAAACGGCTAGAAACTAACAAATGCTATGAATGCAACAAGCTCGAAAGAATAGCCCTATTTGATGAAAATCTGCTAGCTAGCTCACGTTTTTTGTAATCCGATGATGGAGTAATATGAGAGTATTACTTGACACATATAATCGAAAATAGTGCTGTTTAATCAGCTTTTTTCCAAAAGTGATATTCAACGTCGAATTGACTTTGTTCTGACCGCCGCATCATAACTTTGACTTTTAATACCCAGATAAAGACCTGAATGATTGCTGTCAATCAGCCTGGGATAAAGACCGCATATCATCCACTCTTTGGAAGAGGTCAATTTCTAGCTTATGTTCCCTCACTATCATAAAACCCTTTATTTATCCTTTTGGAATTGATAAAGACGATTTATGATTGGTGCCTCAATATAAAACTCACTCAGATACCCTTTAAATGAGCCATATTGAACTTTCCAGTACCCAAGCTTCCCGTAGCAAAGTATTCTGACAGAAGAACCCTTCAGAGCAGTTATGAGCTTTTTTGATTTGTTATTTGGCATCATAAAAATATTTCCCCTCATAGTCACTTTTGCATCTACAGGCATTACGCCAATAGCCTCATTCTGATACTGGGAAGGATTGGATAGTCGGTCTACTAACTTGTCGGTTAATTTCTGACTTAATATACCATCTTGAGGCCAATTAAGATTATTCTGGAAGTCCATCACAGCAGAAACTGTCTTTCCTCCATAGATCCCATCTGCTTGACCAGCATTGTATCCCAAATGATTTAAGTATCCCTGTACCTTTCTGATATATATCTTGTTATTTTGGTCTTGATTTTGTTCCACAACTTGAGTTTGACTTTGTTTTTTGTTTGAGTTATCAGTTATAGATAACATAATTGCTATAATAATTATCGCACCCATCAGAATAAATATTCGTTGAGGATATGTAGACCGGGACGAATGATTCTTATTTACTTTATTCTTACTCTTTTTTGTTGAAGTCTTCGTTTTTATTTCTCGTTGTTCAACTTCCTTCTTATCGATCCAGGAAATGCTATCGTCTAGTAGAGTCATTGCTTCCCCATCACTTAATTCAACGGGAAGTATGGATTCAATTTCTTCAGAACTATTGCCCCCTGCAAGAGTACTTAAATCATTCTTTGTAAAGATTGTAGTTTTTAGGTCCTTCTCCCTATCAGTTGTCCATAATTTATAAAATATGAAACCCTGGATTACAAATTGGAGTATTAATAGATTGCCATGTGTATTAACAAGAGTATGTGTAATCCAGGCAACTGCCGTAAATATAAGCCCAAGTTTTTTGCCAATCATGTGGGCGTATACCTGAATAATTCCAATCCCAAATTGATATGCTATAACCTTTAATGAGATGAGTGACGAGACAAGAATAACAACTCCTGAATTATCATTGGGGATTAGGGACATCTTTTACACTCCTTATTATTGAGCTATAATTTATAATCTATCAAGTCGTCAATAGTAATTAAACACCCTGAAATATCTGTCTCAGTCTTAAGTATTCTAACGCTGGTAGATTTTGGATATAGGTTGATGGTATAGAACCTGAGATAACACCTACGACATCTAGCGGTGCAATAATTTCAAATGTTTCTGGAAAGTCATATTGGTTTTGAATCAATTTAATGTGTGTACTATTTTTGACTTTAATTATAGAGCTGTTTGAAGTAATCACATATTTGCTATTTCTTATCCCTGCACTAATAAAGCGCACGTCCCCTTTGAAAAATTCACCAATCATTGTGCTTACATTCATAAAATACTATCTCCCTGATTTTCTAATTTTGATCGGGTTTAACCAATATTCCAACCTTCATATTTCCATAATGCGTTTTTATGAATTCCTCATAGCAGAAAAGTGAACACAGATTGTGCGCCCCTATATGGATAATCTAAATTTTAATTCTACTTGAATTTACAGACGGGATAGAAAACCCCCCGAAAGCCTCAAGTGGTTATCGCCAGATAGCCTCTTAATAAACCTAAAACGGCAGCTCTCAAGGGGGCAAATTGCCCCACTTGATTTCGTTTTAGGTTTTTAATCGGCTGTTTCCAGCCAGCTATCTGGCGGACAGAAATTACAGCTTGCCATAGCAATGGACAAGTGCTGAATTGATTTTACTTTGCGCAATGGCAGCATGATCATCCAGATGAACATAAGCATCCTCTAAGAATGCTGCCTATTGATTGAAAACCACTACCTAGCTAAGGATTTTTTTCATTGAAATGGATATCTGGTGTATCAGGTTACCCACTTTGCTAATTCAACATTATTCACCCAGTTTGCATAGATTTCAGTGGTCCTAATTGACCGATGTCCTAGAAAGGTTTGAAGAACTTCTTTTGGCATTCCTTTGTTTAACATCAGGTGAGCGTATGTGTGTCTGAATGTATGTAAATTAATATTATTCTCTCTGACGAACTCAGGTTCAAATAGTGACTGAATTAATATACGAGTCTTTCGCTTTTCCATATCAGACTGTAGCTCAGGAAAAATGTAGTCATTATTATTCAACCTACCACAAAGCCGATCAGTGACAGCTTGAGATACAGGAATATTCCGTAGCCAATCACCTGTTTTTCGTTGTCGCATAGTCAAGCCTGTATCTGTGAATGCATCACTCTTTAAAACAAATGCATCAGTAGGTCTAATTCCAGTATGTAACAAAACGAAATAGAAGTCGGTAAATAAACCAGATATCTCGAAGATGCTGTCCAATTCAGACTTAGAAAAAGAATACCTTTGCTTCATGCCTTCTTTATCGGAAAGCCGTGCGATAGTTGCCCAAGGATTTATCTTTATCCAGCCACTATCAGTACAGAATCGAAAGAAGCGTTTCTGAAATCCTATGTCACGGTTTATAGTCGAAGGAGCAGGATGCTTCCACATCTTTTTCTTACCAAAGTCATATGCATTAGTAATATGCTCTTTTGTTCGAGCTGTCATAAATGATATGGCGTTTTCTTGAGTAATTTTGTCAATGTCACTTACACCGTGTTTCGAGCAGAATTGGCGAAACCTATTCAGTCTTGATGAAATGTATTTGATTTGGGCCTTAGATGTACCTGTCAACTCCACTTGAGACAGAAATTTCAAAATGGCCTGGGAATATGTAATTGGTATGATTTCTTCTTCCTCTTTACCATATCTCAATTCGTATTCCAAGTCTTGTAGTGCTAGTTTAGCAACCTTCCTGCTGAGTCCTAGGAACCTACGGTATCGCTTACCCTTAACAACAAGGTCACCATAGTAATGGGTCACACCTGTTTTAGTCTTGAATTTGAAAATAACTGCCATATTCTACTCCAATTAAGTCGGAGATATGTCAGTTGAGAGCATGTTACATATAATGATTGCCTATATTAACTGGTAGGCAGCCTGCAGAACTAAAGTGCTTAATATTTCCAGCAACGTATAAAGCTTGCTTGATTCATGAGCATTCATGGCTTTAATTATGCGGCTTGAAATACGGGTACTCGGAACGTAGCGCAGCCCGGTTAGCGCGCTTGACT
>Ga0307989_1001133_pt1 | contig 14988 bp, 8 predicted proteins | sample EllFjometagen185_FD_203164 | JGI IMG/M metagenome (GOLD analysis project Ga0307989, IMG submission 203164) | Marine microbial communities from Ellis Fjord, Antarctic Ocean - #185 | ecosystem: Environmental > Aquatic > Marine > Unclassified | place: Southern Ocean | collected 2014-10-08
ATTGGTGATATCTGCGAATATTTCTTTTAATTCTGTAAACCATTCCTGAAACATTTTCGTCATGGCCGGTTGGTTTTTTACATGGTCCGGCTTGAATCCAATACATCTGGCTTTAAGGGGTAATACGCCTAACAAGTTCATACTGGACAGCACCATCTGAGACATCATGTCACCGGACATAATATTTCTTGAGCTTAATAGACTAAGTTCTTCACGATACTTTCTAATCTCCCTGGCCTTTTCAAATTCGGTATACCGGGCACCCAGGAAGGTTTGAATCAAATTAAAGTTAGAATCACCGCGATTAAAAGGGACTATTTTATTAACATGAACGGCCTGATTTCCTTTGTATAAAACCAATTGATTAAAACGAGAAACATGATTTTCTTTCTGCCCCACACCACGAGTAAACATGATCTGCTGGCTATCCAGATTGACCTCTATTTCTACCAACTCTTCCGGTTTAACATCTACCGATCGCCCACCAATCCTAAATCTAAAAAAATCAATATCACCAATCTCAATGACATTTAAGTTAATATTCTTGGCCATTATCTGATTTGAGGGGATTAATTCCCCCAAAAAGGACAATCCCAGCAATACTTTAGGTTGGCTGGACGCCAGTTTAAAACCGGCAATATCACTCCATTTTAAATATAGTTTATTGGTAGCACGCATCACCATTCCACCACCGGCCCTTTTTTTATTAAAATGCCCCAAAACACTATTTAATTTACCAATGGGATAGGCAAAAATTTGATTAACCTGATTTTTTTTGATATTGAGATGAATTTCTGAAAAAAACACGCGATCTAAAATGATCGGCGGTCTCAATCCTTTATCAACCTTTAACAATTCCTTGCTATCATCAACAATTTTCCAGGGGGTGGGATGGCGATTGTCCAGCACCTCTATTTTCCGTGGAATTTTATCTACTTTGGATTTACTAAGAAAATCCATTAAGTAATCAATGAGCTCATCATTAGAAAAATGGAATATAAGGTTACTATCAAATGCATAGTTGATTTCTAATTTAAAACAAAGGTTTAAGTAGGCTTCAATTTCTTTCGTTTGAACATTAGCAATAATATAGGCAAGAATTTCATTTCCAGATGTATCAATTTCATTCTGAACATATTTGATAAAACTGGGCTGGATTTTTGTTTCTAATGAATAATTTGCAATGGAAATGTTATCTTCCAGGCCAGAAGGGAGGTATTCATTGACCGCACTGGCATTAAAACAAATCACCCCCATCTTAGTCTTCATGTCATCGACATTCATGGGGGTTTTCTTAAGGGCTCCGCGAGCTTCCTTAATCAGAGAAATTTTACCGGATTTATCCAGTTGTTCAGTTTGATCGAAAAAATGCTTCATTACATATCCAATAGTTCAATCTGTTCAGGGTAACAAACAAAAGGGAATGGTTTAACTAGTTATAGCGTTTATGGTACAAATTTACGAATGTCAAAAATATTGATGCGATGAGCGGTCCATAAAAAATCCCCGGTATTCCAAAAACACTTAGCCCTCCAATAATACTAAGAAAAACCAAAGTAGAATTAATTTTTACGCGGTTTCCTACAAATTTTGGTTTAAACCAATTTTCAACAATGAGTGAAATGACTGTACAATAAACAAATAATATCAGAGAACCCCAGATTTTTCCAATAATCAATAAATATAAACAAGCCGGGACATAAATTATTGAAATACCAACCAGGGGAATAAACGCCAGAAATACCATGGATGTCGTCCATAGCATTATAGACTCAATGCCTGCAAACCAAAAGCCAATTCCGGCCAGAGCACCCTGAATTAATCCACCAATGCCATTACCAATTAAAGTTACAAAATTCATCTGATTAAATTTTTCAAATATCAGCTCTTCTTCATCATCCGGCATAGGAGACAAGTCTAAAATGAAACGTTTAATTGATGGTCCATCTACCAAAAGCGTATAAATCACTAACATCATGATTAAAAACTGGAAAAAAAAGGAAAAAATATTCGTAATCCACAAATTCAATAATTCAAACAGACTGGCACTGACATTCTTGGCAGCATTCAGAATCAGATTTTGTACCGTTGCGACATTATATTCCACGTCTGCAACTTGAAATATTTCAGCCATCAAACCAGAAAAATACTTACTTTCAAATAGATAATGACTGATCTTATCTTCCGTTAAATTAAGCTTGAGAAACTCATAAAGAGCTAATGCTTCACGGGAGAGTTCCGTAACTATAAAAACAGAAGGTAAGATGATGGCCAGAAATATCAATAGACACACAATGACAGCTGATTTTCTTTGGTTCAAAGATAATTTATCTTCCAAATAAATCAGCAGGGGATAAAAGGTTCCGGCGATTATACCCGCAAAGATTATGGGGGTTATAAAGGGCCAGGCCAGCATTCCCATTAAAGAAAGCAATAAAAAATATATGACAATGAAAACAACATTTGAATGCTTTAAATTTTCCATTTTTAATAATCTCCCCAGGATTAAACACCCCTGTTTTTGGCAAACACCATATTTTTGAACTTAGCCCTTTGAGGGGTTAAGCAATAGTTAATGATAAGAAATCTGATCTTCCAGCCCAGAATTTTTCCTGGCTGATCCTTCCAGCATTTCCCTGATTTTGGCTGCATTTTCCGGTATTGTGACAATAATTACCTGATCGTCAGGCTCTAAAATAGTATTTCCAGAAGGAATTACAGCCCTGTTTTGATCCTTAATGATCGCACCAATCAGACAATTTGAAGGCAATGAAATATCTTTTAAATGTTGATTAATAATAGAAGACTCAGTACTGGTAATGACCTCTATCACTTCCATATTCGTTTCTGAAATGGTCGTATAATTTAAAGATGACTCTCCACCGCGAATAAGCTTTTTCACTAAGCGTGCCGTGCTCAATCGTGGTGAAATAATGACATCTATTTCAGATTTTTCAGCTGAGGGTATAATCTCCTGTTTATTCACTAAACAAATGGTTTTCCTAACGCCCAAATATTGCGCAACGATACAGGAAGCAATATTTTGACTGTCATCATTTGTAACTGCTATAAAAAGAGACGATTTGGAAACATCAAGCTTCAATTGAAGTTTAACCACTTCCGGTGCCCCTAAAACAGCTGTAAATTTCTTTTTACTGGAAAATGTTTTTTTAATTTTAGATAATTCCAGCTCATTTTGACAAATCATGGTAACAGAGTAGTGGCTTTTTAATAAACCGATAGCAACCCGTTCTGCAATTTGATTATCTCCGGCAATAACCGCTCTTCGATTCGTAGATATTTTTTCATCCAACAGTTCATTTAAATCATTTGCATTCTGTCGGGGTGTTAAAATATAAACATAATCACCCAGTTGAATCTGGCTACTGCCATCAGGGATGAAAGATTTTCCCTCCCTAACAATACTGGCAATTAAAAACTGACTTAGGTTTTTCCCTTTTCTGATCTCGGTTAAATATAAATCCTTCCAAGGTGATTCGTCCCGGATTCGATATCCAATCAACAATACGTTTTTCTTCCCAAAAGCAGATACTTCTGCCGCTGAAGTAATATTGGCCGTACTGACTATTTCCTGGGCTGTCACTAAGGAAGAATTAATAATTTGAGTAACACCTGATTCTAAATATCTAGAAATATCTTTTTTTCTTAAATAAGAGCCTGTCCGGGTAACAGCAATTTTTTGTCGAACCTTATAATGGTCAGCCAGTAAACAACAGATCAAATTAGTTTCATCATGATCGGTGCAGGCAATTAATAAATCCGACTCTTGAATACCAGCTTGTTCAAGAATCGATAAAGAAGTGCCATTCCCTAAAATACCAGCTACATTCAAACTACGTTGAATAATTTTCAATTGGTCAGGGTTTTCATCAACGAGTGCCACATCGAAATTATCTTCAGAAAATTCAGAAGCAATGTAAAAACCAGTTTCACCAGCGCCAATGATTAATATCCTCATTGATCACCTTTTAAAATAACTTCCATTTCAGATTCACTGATGACCTTGACATCCAAAGCCATGGCTTTTTTATGTTTGGATCCTGGATTTTCACCCACCATCAAATAACTGGTCTTCTTGGAAACAGCAGAGATAACCTTGAAACCCACCGCTTCTAAACTGGTCTTCCATTCGTTTCGGGGTTTAGATAATGTCCCTGTAATAACAACACTTTTACCTTGAAAATCAGTTGTTGCTGCTATTTCAAAAACTTCAGGCGATACATCCAAACGAATTAAATTCTGAACAACGGCAATATTTTCTGTATTTCCAATCCAATCCAAAACGGATTGTATCATAATTGGCCCAAAATCAGCAACTCGTGAGAGTTTTTCTTCAGATAGGGTCATAAAACCATCAAGGGTTTTTGATACACCGGCTAATGTTTTAGCGGCTTTTTCTCCAATATTAGTGATCCCAAAAGCATAAATCAGTTGATTAAGAGCTGCTTGCTTACTGAAATCGACAGCCTTTATTAGATTTTCGATAGATTTTTCTCCAAATCCATCCAATGCCATCAATTTCTCTTTATGGTCCTTCAAACGATAAATATCCGGAATATTATGAATCAATCCCTGGTCAATGAACAAATTTATATTCGCACCACCAAAATGTTGGATATCCATCCCTTTTTTAGAAATAAAGTGTTCCAATGCGCCTCTGACAACAGCCGGGCAATTGACGTTAATACACTTGATATCCACATCTTTATCTTCATGATTCAAAGGATGACTGCAAACCGGACAATTCACCGGTTTCACAATGGGCTTAGCATTTTCAAGTCGCTTGGTATAATCGACACCCACAATTTTAGGAATAATATCACCGCCTTTTTCAACAAAAAGGGTATCGGATTCAAAGATTCCCAATCGTTCTACCTGGTCATAATTATGCAGTGTGGCCCGTTTCACTACCGTTCCTACTAATTCAACCGGTTCCAAATTAGCCACCGGAGTCAATACCCCTGTTCTGCCGATTGAATTCTCAACGCTCAATAGTTTTGAACTTTCTTTTTGAGATTTAAATTTCCAGGCCACCGCCCAACGGGGGATTTTTACTGTATATCCGAGTTGTCTGCGAATATCCAACTGATCAACTTTAATGACAACACCATCAATATCAAATGGTAAAGTCTTCTTCCTATCCTCCCATTTTCTGCAGAATTCCAGGACAGATTCAAAAGAATGACATGTTTTTCGATAGGTATTGACGGGTAAATGAGAAGACTCCATATCAGAAAGATTTTGAGAGTGAGTATCCTGATGAAAACCGGCCACAATATCATATAATAAAAGGTCAAGACCTCTTTGTGCCACAATCTTGGTATTTTTAATGCGGATGCTTCCTGCAGCTGCATTACGGGGGTTTTTAAATAAACTAAGATCTTCTTTTTGTCTGAGTTGATTGATCTGATCAAAGCGCTCCCTGGACAAATAAACTTCCCCCCTAACCACAATAGATTCTGGCTTTTTTAAGCTTAAGGGTAAGGAGCGGATTGTTTTTATATTTTGACTAACATCATCTCCAATCTCGCCGTTACCCCTGGTAATGGCTTGTTTAAACTGCCCATTTTCATAAATGATTGAGATAGCAAAACCATCAATTTTGACCTCACAAACCCAGGAAATAGTTCTGTTATCGATTCTCTTAATAATTGTTTGATACCAATCCTTCAGTTCTTCAGCATTATAAACATTTCCCAAGCTTAACATGGGGATTGAATGCTGAACACTATTAAACTCGCTAATGGGTTTACCACCAACCCGTGAGGTAGGAGAATTGGGGAAGGCCATATCAGGAAACTGATCTTCCAAGGATTTTAGCTGATCCAGCATCAAATCAAATTCATTATCATCAATACTACTTTCGCCTTTTTGGTAATACTCATCACTATAAAAGTTAATTTTTTCCGTTAATTCTTTTATTATTTTTTTGGTCTGATCTGGTAACATTTTTTTAATAGTTAGGATCTTTAATTGGAATTTCAAAAATGACTGATTGATTAGTATATCTATCTAAAGCTTTATCAGCAACTCGGATTTGAGGAATCTGCGAATAGTCTTTTTTTACATAAAACAATCGCTTTAGCTTACAAAGTTCAACATATTTACAATGGGCTATTGCTTACAAAAAACTGAATGATATGACTGGATGGCTTGTTACTTCGAAACAGATTCCAAGACAATTAATTTTCCATACAACCTGGAAAAGGCTGGTCCCAGAATTTAAAACAATATAAAAAATAAAATATAGCTTAGTGAATGATCTTCATTTTTGCGGTCACACAATTTCCCTGCTCTGAATAATCAAGTGAATCAAAACTCAATGCTTTTGCCATTGCGATACCTCTTCCATGGCTATCAGTGGCTCTATTCAGGTTAAACTTCAAATAATTTTTCCAGTCAAAACCCGGTCCGGGATCTTCAACCTTAATGATGATATAATCAGCGGTTTTTTGATAATACAGATGTGCAAACTTATCCTTTAAGTCTTCCTGATTCAGTCTTTTTTTAAGTGCGTCATTAAAACAATCCGCCTTCATTAATTTAGATTTATTCTGGTAACCGATGCCCGCTATGCCATGTTCAACCGCATTTAACAAAATTTCAAGAAGACCGATGAGGTTTCGTTCCGGAGAAGGACAAGCTTTGGCAACCAGCTTGGCAATTAAAGTTGCATGCTCCCGGGTTCTAAAACGCAGTTTCCACTCTTCAACCAAACTCAAGGTGATATCTGTTTTCTTTAGATTTTCTTTCAGCTCATTTAGTTGTTTATAATCCCGCAGAGCTGCCTTGACTAAAGGAGTCAAAGTTTCCAGTTTTATCGGCTTACTGATGTAATAATAGGCACCAAGAGAAAGTCCACGCTGAAAATCTTCCTGTGATGCTAAAGCGGTTTGCATAATTATTGGAATTGATTTTAAAACAGGATCACTTTTTACTCGCTTAAGTACCTCCCAGCCGGTCATTTCAGGCATCATTACATCAAGCAAAATCAGGTCCGGCTGATCCTGAGATAACAATTCCATTGCTATTTTCCCATTTTTAGCAAATGAAAGGTCGAAGTCATCTTCAAGTATCTCTTCAAGAATTTCCAAATTAATACTTTCATCATCCACCAACAAAATCTTACTTTTTCCCATAAATCACCTGTTTAAACGTTTAAGCTTAGATGAAAATATTCCAGCATGCTTGTTAATACCAATATTACAATTTCTATTACTTGTCCATGGTACCAGTATTAGGACAGTAGTTCTAATTTTGAAAAATTCATCTCTTTTTTGTTCGCTGATAGTAGCGAAAATATGGGGACATGTTCTTTCAGAAACGATACAATTCCGCTTGATCAACAGACTTGTAACGTGTCCCCGCAGGCAATAATTTAAATTTTGTTGAGCTACTCAATGCTGCCATTAATTAAATTAGTCTACTACCTAACTAACATTCAACCCTTTGTAACTATTATTCCTTGCTTAAAGCAATTTTTTTTAATTAAAATGTTGATTCTGTTTAACTTTAAAAATAATTTTTATTAGAAATATTCTTGGTATTCAATCCTGTCCTGACAGGAAAATAACACACGAGAAAATATTAGGGTTATATTAAAACATTAAATATCAACTAAACACTTGAATTAAGATACCGATTCAATTGATTTTCATCTTAAGAAATGCAACTATCATGTATATTAAACTGAAACTCAAATAGGAGAAAAAATTTATGCCTTCACAAAACAAAACCTCCGCTTTACTTTTAATGGAAGAAATTTATAGTAAAGGGAATTTAAGTGTCGTTGACGACATTGTGTCAGATGATTACGTATACAGGGCTCCTGGAATAGAACTATGCGGCTGCAAAAGTTTAAAAAAGTCACTGCCACTGGCGTCCTGATCAGCCAATACGCTGATGGAAAACTCATCGAAGATTGGGATCAATTTGATAGCTATGGATTAATGCAGCAACTTGGAGCAATCCCTTAACCACACCAAACTAGCATTACTGGTTTCAGTTGAGTTCAACAAAAGTTGGACTGTGTGGTTCCCCATTTGAATAAATGGGGAACCACACGCTCCGATTTTAAATCAGTATCCAGAAAAGTTAACAGATCACTTCACTCGTTATAAAACTGAAAAATCGATACCATCTACTTTTATCTTCAAATCAAGATCCAATTCAATGGGAAAAAACATAAGCAAATTTATTATAATTAACCTCGTTCTTCTGCTCTATTAGCTATTATCTCGCAGTATCTGTTTTTTATATTGGAACCCTCTAAAAAACCAAATTTATGTAAACAGTCCTAAAAACTGATAACATTTTTTATTTTTCCCTGATATTATTAAATACAATCTTTAAAACTTAAGATTATTTTTCAATCGCTCAGCGGAAAACAACATGAAAAAAATAGAATTAGATGTTGCCATCATTGGGGGTGGAACAGCAGGAATGACAACTATGCGTGGTGCATTAAAACATACCCAAAAAGTGGCCATAATTGAAGGATCACAATTTGGAACGACCTGTGCCCGGATTGGGTGTATGCCCAGTAAGCTTTTAATTGCAGCAGCTGAAGCTGCTCACCAGGTCAAAGAGTGTCAAAAATTTGGCATTTATATCAAGGACCACCCGCAAATTAATGGTAAAGAAGTGATGCAGAGAGTCCAAAGCGAGCGGGATCGTTTTGTGGGGTTTGTTTTAGACACCATTGATCAATATGAATCCGATAAAATCATTCGTGGATTTGCCCGGTTTAAGGATTCAAATACCCTGATTGTTGATGATCGATTAGAAATTCATTCTAAAGCAATTGTGATCGCCACTGGTTCTACCCCCGTTATTCCTGCCCAATTCCGTGATTTGGGAGACAAAATTCTGACCAATGAAAATATTTTTGAACTGGAAGATTTACCAAAATCCGTTGCAGTGGTGGGCACCGGAATCATAGCCTTAGAGTTAGGTCAGGCGTTAAAAAGATTGAGTGTGCGGGTTACAATTTTGGCACGCAGTGGACGTATCGGAACATTAAGCGATCCCGTTGTTCAGGAATGTGCAGCAAAAATACTATCTGAAGAGCTGAACATTATTGTTAAAACAGATATTTCTAAAATCAGCATTAAAGCCGGTCAGATTGAAATTGAATTTAAAGGAGAAAACACTGAAACCAGAATTGAATCCTTTGAAAATGTTTTAGTGGCTGCAGGCCGTGTTCCTAATATTAAAAAACTAGACTTACAGCAAACAGGTCTCAAGTTAGATCAAAAAGGCGTTCCCCTTTATGATCCTAATACAACTCAATGTGGTGACAGTCATATATTCCTCGCCGGAGATGTCAGTGACTATCGCCAGGTATTACACGAAGCAGCTGATGAAGGTTATTTAGCTGGCAGTAATGCTGCCCTATTTCCCAAAATCAATTCCGGCAAAAGACGATCAGCCTTAACGGTCATGTTTAGTGATCCACAAATTGCGTTAGTTGGACAAAAATTCAAGGAGTTAAAATCAGACCGGTTCGCTATTGGTGAGGTTTCTTTTGAGAATCAAGGTAGAAGCAGAGTCATGTTAATCAATAAAGGAATCTTACGGGTTTATGCTGAAAAAGAAAGCGGTCTGTTCTTAGGGGCAGAGATGATCGGTCCTGTTGCAGAGCACCTTGGTCATTTGCTATCCTGGGCCCATCAACAACAGTTAACGATTCCGGAAATGCTGGAGATGCCTTTTTATCACCCGACTATTGAAGAGGGTCTAAGAACAGCCTTAAGGGATGTTAAGCGTAAGATTTGATGCCTTTTTAATACAGGGTGAAATATTTGCAATGAACCACTGGAGATCCTTTCTGGGCACGGGTAATATTATCCTTATCCCACTTGATCAACCCTTGTGTGCCTTCATAACCATGATCTCTGATGTATTTTGTGATCGCCTTAACATTGCCCCCCATCCGGATTCTAACATGGGGGGGGGAATGCAGGCTAGATTGCTAATCCAATATCTCCTTATCCGCAGCTGCAGCAATTCTTTCCAGTTCTTTTTGCACGTCTTCCGGTAAAGGCTCAACAACATGATTGTTTAAAATATCCTCAACCTTAGCCTGTGCCCGTTCAACGATACTGGTCGGATTTTCGCTCCAGACTTCATAACTGTTCCAATCAATTAATGATGGCATGAAAGGTTGTTCTTTACGCAAGTGTTGTATGGTATGAGGATCTGTCATGAAATGGTTCTGTACGCCAACACGATTAATAGCATCCACACCAATGGTGGCTTTATTCACATCGATTCCTCTCTGAATCCGGTAAACATATTCAGCCATTTCAGATACCAGTACAAAGGCAGTATGACTGACGACATTTGCGCTACCTAGTGAACCTACACCACCAATATCACTGGCGCCACACATCATACCATTCATGAGTGCCATACCAGTCAACATCATAAATTGATGATCCTGCCAGCAATTCATGGTAGCCTGGGATTGACTACTGGGGACATTGTAAAACCGGGCTAACTGTGATACACCGGCATGCATCAACAACACTTCAGGGCTATTCATTCTTGAAGCACCGGTTTTCATATCCATGGTTTGGGGATTGGTATGAAAGGCACAAGGATTACCAGGGCAAAGCGTATGAATCAATGCCATTGATCCTAAAAATTCGGCATTGATCATGGTTAATTCACCGGCCAAGGTCACAGGGGCATTAGCGCCGCCCACCGGGAAAAATGGAACTTTCAGCGGTACTTTATATTCTGCATATTGAAGGAGACGCTCTATTTCATCATGGGGAAAGTAAAAGGGTTCAATAATACAGACAATACCACTGATTCGGGGCCGTTTAATAAATTCTTCCTTACTCCCACTGATGGCTAAAGCCATCTCAAGCTGAAACTTTAAATTTCGTGAATCATTGAGCAGTGCCCAAACATGTTTTCGAGTGTTTAGCAGTGCATCTTTCAGAGTGTGGACTGCATAAGTAACCTGATTGGCATCAAAAGGAGTCAGGGTAGAAAATACGTGGATATTATCCAGAGCGTCAGTTAGTTTAGCAAAGTCAGCATTGTCCTGAAAAGTTAACGGTCTTTGCTTTCCGGTTTTCCAATCCATAACCTGAATAGAACCCCCGCCGGAACGAATCTTAGTACTTTCAAAATCCATGGTAAAATCAAATTCAGGCGTTTGCCCCCCACAAACAAAACTTCCCGGTGCTTTTTTAAGACACTTTTCCACCAATTCACGTGGGATATAAACTCTATTTTTTTTGATGTCTACTTTGGCCCCCGCGGCAGCCATACGTTCCAGTGCCACAGGGTGATCAATTTTTAACCCGGTTTCTTCCAGAACAGTCAATGAACCCTCATGGATCATATTTAGTTCAGCATCACTTAAAACATTATAATGTGGAATCATGGCACCTTCTCCTCTTTTGCAAAATTATTTATAGATTAGATATATCAGTAATATAGAGTTGTACATCTTTCTAAATAGAGTAGCCTCAGTGTTCAATACTCCGTAGTCCAACCCTATATTCAATAAAAAATCCCCGCCGCAAGCGGACGGGGTATTTGTAAGAGCCTCCGGCGGCAAGCTTTGAAAAGCTTGACCAAACTTTTTATTAGCCTGCGGCGCTGAAAATCACGCCACAAGTGGCGGGGTATTAAACCCAAGCTTCGCAGTCCTATCAGATTTGTTGTGTTGATATTAATTCAATCTCTGTTGGGGGGTTCGGCTGATTATTTCGTCTTGAATTTCCTTACATAGCTCAACAAAAAAAGCACTATAGCCAGCAACTCGCACCAGAAGTGATCGATGATTATCAGGTGCATCCTGTGCGGCAATCAATGTATTTCGTTCAATACAGTTAAACTGAACCTGCCCACCACCCATTTGATCATGAGTACGCAACATCGCAATAAAGTTGCTAACACCCTGACTACCTTCTAACAAACCAGGCGTAATTTTCATATTGTGCAGCACTCCAACAGTAGCAGCCTCATGATTGATAGTATCAACAGATTTGATAACTGCCGTTGGCCCTAAAATATCATTTCCCTGACCCGGGCTGATACCATCTGCGAGTGGCGCCTTTGATTTACGGCCGCTGGGAAGTGCTCCAATGCTCTGACCTTGGGGAACATGAGATGAGACAGGTAGCGTGCCCAATGCCATACTGGCATACATTGTCGTTTGCTTTTGAAGTTCATGGGAAGTAAAATCAATAATATCCTTAGCAAAATCATCTACATAGTTGTCACCATTACCAAACTTCGGTGCCTCGATCAGTAATTTATGGATACTCTCGTGATTTTCAAAATTATCCATCAAGGCCTGACAAAGCTCCCGCATCGACATTTTTTGATCCTCAAAAACCACTTTTTTTACTGCCGCCATCGAATCTGCATAATCAGCAGTGCCCGCAAAAATTAGACCCGGTCCTGAGTTATATTTAGCGCCACCCATCATCAGGCTTAATCCGGTTTCGACACATGGTTCTATTAAAGTAGAAGCTAAAGGTTTTGGTAGAATATCCCGGTGAACCTGCTGCCCAACATGGGTTGCAATGGCTGCTACATTAATAAGATTTTTTAGTTGAGCCTTAACCGCATCTTCAAATGCCTGATAAGTTTTAAAAGCAGCAGGGTCTCCGGTCTCTAGTCCAAGTTTTTTACCGCTTACTACCTGAACACCATTGGTCAAAGCAAATTCAATGGCAGACGGAAAGTTGGCATAACACACCTCAGCCCAGCGGTATAACAATCCGCTAACTGAAGGTTCCACACAACCTGCAACACAATAATCTCTGGCGTCCTCCAGACTAATCCCTAAGGATAAAAGCATTTTAATAGTGACATCATCGAAATGAATGCCAGGGAAACCGATACCAGTTTTGACAACATCTACTAATTTAGCAAGGTATTCCGGGGGTGATTTAGCATGAACCCTGGCCGATAAAGAGGGTTGGTATAACTGGATATTTTTTGAACAATCCAAAATAATATAGGTCAAATCATTGGTAGCATCCGCGCCATTTCGGGTTTGTCCCCCAACCATGATATTCTGAAAAGCGATATACCCAGCATAGTACATGGCGGTAGCTTCATTTAAAAGCCAGGGAACCTCATTGAATTTAAGCAAAAAACAATACATTAATTCCCTTGCTTCCCTTTCTGTCAGTTTTCCAGCTTCAATATCCTTTAGGTAATAAGGAAACAAAAACTGATCAATACGGCCGGGAGAATAAGAAGGTGCATTTTCCTCTAAAAAAAGTGCCACTTGTACTAACCAGATTGCCTGAAGTGCCTCATGGAAAGACTGTGGGGGCTCAGCCGGAACACGCTTGCAGTTTCTTGAAATCTGTGCCAACTCTTTTTGGCGTTGAGGATCTTTTTCCTTACTAGCCATTTCTCCTGCAAATTCGGAATACCTTTCAGCCAGTCGTTTGATACCGTCACAGGTAGTGAGTACAGATCGGAGAAAATGAATTTTTTCATGATCATCCGGATTAAGATAGGACAAAGTCTCCAGTTTCTTTTGGGAATCCCGCTTAATTTCGTTATACCCTTTTTTTAATACAATTTTTTCAAAACCAGGAGAAAATTCTCCAGCTCCGCTGGAAGCTTTCACTTCTGCATCTAACACACCGCTTTCATAAGTAAGGGGTAAAATACCCATGTTTTCGACTTTTGCGAAAAAAATTTCCTCAACAGACCGGCCTTTCCAATATGGAAAAATCGCTTCCTTCAGAATTTTTTTATCAGACGCATCGAGATCATAAGGATCCTGTGCCCGAGTCGAAACGGTATCAATTTCCCGTTCTAACCAACGCCAGGCAATTTCAGGGCAAAAAACACCGGCGCGGGGTTTTCCTCCCGGTCGACCGACAATTAATTCCCGTGACCCAATATGTAAAGGGATCGTTTCACAGGCACGGAGGAAGGCTTTGGCACGGAGTTCTTTAATAGGGATGTTTTGATTTTTTTTATAAACTTCAGTAGTAGCAATAGCCCTATCGATTGATATGGACGGTTTGATAGACAGAAACTCGTCCCGCATTTCCCGAATACGTTCTGGCAATGAATGGTTCACTCTTCTCCCCCCTAGAGTTAATAAAATCAGTTTATAAGGTTTATTCTTATCGGACCTTAATGGTTTGTGTAATTACCCTTATCTCTTCCAGATGTTCCAAAGCAAAATCATTGATCTTCGTATTGTGGGTCAGGTAGACCAGACAATCATTTTCATCGGATTCCGATTCTTTTACTTCAAAAATTTCCAGGAGATCCCACCAAATAACATACATATTGGCCATTAAGATCATTTCCGGTAAAACAGCCAATTCTTCTTTTGTCAAAGGGGAGATTCTATCAGAGTCTTTCAGTTGATCCTGGTAAGCTTCTAGCATAACCTTGATTTCGCCAAAAAAGAGTACGCCATCTTCATGTGCTTTCCAGGAAGTGCAAAAATAGGTAATCGTGATGGCAACATCAAATAATCTAAGATCTTCAACACACCAATCGAAGTCAAACACTCCTATAACGCCATTATCTGAATATTTCTGATTACCAGGGTGATAATCACGGTGAATCATTAACTCTAGCATGCCTTTACATTTTTCTTTCAACAACTGACATTTATCCAAACACTTTAAGTAAGATGGCAGCTTGTCTAAAAAGTATTTTGAGTTAATGCTATCCTGCATCGTGCCACGAGCTTTTTCTTCAAAGTTGGAGAAGTATGTAGGGAATTTTTCCAGCAGGGGTAATATTTTTGACTCTTCTCTAATAAATTCTCTAGCATCAAAACCAAAACCACGATCATGCAGTTTGCCCAGCATTCCACTGGCACTGGCTAAATCAAAGGTAGTACAGTGTGGTAGTCGCCAGGCGTATCGATCCTCTCCTTCGAGAAAAGAATATACGGCAAATATACTGGGATCGTCAGGAGCATCCCAATGTTCAACCTGGTATTCAACAAAG
>Ga0307989_1001134_pt1 | contig 14977 bp, 13 predicted proteins | sample EllFjometagen185_FD_203164 | JGI IMG/M metagenome (GOLD analysis project Ga0307989, IMG submission 203164) | Marine microbial communities from Ellis Fjord, Antarctic Ocean - #185 | ecosystem: Environmental > Aquatic > Marine > Unclassified | place: Southern Ocean | collected 2014-10-08
GTCTATTATATTCTTATTACAAGTTCTTTTTCAATGTTTTAGTATAACATATGTCACGCTTAAAAATACATTTTTACAATTCATCCCACGTCTAAAGACACGGGTATTCTTGGTTGGGTGATAAAAAGAACCTAACACTTTTATACCTCATGATTTCCATAATTTTCCTGTCAATCTATTCTCTTGATTTTATGACTTTTACTCATCTGTTAATACCCTATATTGTCTTTAAGAAAATCGTTATATTCTCATTATTTGCATGTATATTCTTCCTTGGTATTTCCTTCAGCAAATTGTTTGAATCTACTGTTTCCTGTATTTTTAGCTCTGCAATATTTGGATTAATAGCACTTTCACTGTTTTTTATCTGGAACCCTATTATATGCAAGAGAATATATGATATTTTCATTCCTCTTATATCAATAAACTTTATTATATGGATTGTCATAGCAGCCAAAAATTTGAAGAAAAAAGACGAGGCAATAATTTTCCTTTGCAGTTTTACCAGCCTGCTTATTTTTGCAGGTTTAGATGGACTGCAGCTTATAATACTTGGTGGTCCTGTTTCAACTTCCCTTGTATCCTATGCGCTCATTTTCTCCTTGATTTTAGTAGCCCTGCTTTACACTGAAATCAGCAGAAGAAATCTGGCCATAGAGCATGAAACCCGTCAAAGTTCACATTTTTACCAACAGGCTATAACGGATCCACTTACTGGCGCATTCAACTTAAAGCACACCTTGAATCTTCTTTCCCTTGAAACTCCTCCATATACATTAATTATGATAGATGTTGATAACTTTAAAAATATTAATGATGATTTTGGCCATCCTGCCGGTGACTATATTCTCAAATACCTGGTTAAAAGAATGTTTGATGAATTCAGAGATACAGATATTATCGGACGCTATGGCGGAGATGAATTTATAGCCATCTTAAGAGGCTGTTCAGAGAAGAATGCCTTCGATATCATGAACCGTTTCAGATTACATATCGGAAAAGCTAAAATCGGTTTTGGCCAAAGCACTATGAACATTACTCTCTCAGTCGGGATAGCACATTGTGATAAAAACGAAGAAATGGATGTCGTCATTAAATATGCAGATGAGGCATTATATCGTGCAAAACACAATGGCAAAAACCAGATCTCAATATAGCTTTTTCTGTGTTTTCAAAGGTATTCAATTATGTTATAGTATCTATTACATAAAGTGCCACTGTGGCTCAGGGGTAGAGCAGCTCATTCGTAATGAGCGGGTCATCGGTTCAAATCCGATCAGTGGCTCCAAAAAATCCGGCAATGCCGGATTTTATTTATCATTATTAAGTTTTCAAATGAGGTCAACACCCGTTTTTTCACTAAGTGCTTTAGCAAGGTCAATATCAATTCCAACCTCTTCGACGTTTTCACTCACATACTCCGTGAATTATAAGTATTTTTGTATAATTACGCATTTAGAAATGATAATTATGCAGCATTACCTAGCATTTAAAATGTTTATGTTTTTTCTAAGTTATTCGATACAATATCCACCAGTTTTTATGCATTTCACGTATAATGACACCCAGTATAATTGAATTGAATCCTGCATAACTATATAATATCAGGGTAGTAAAAAATAGAAACACAATATTAGGTAATGAACCAAATCCTGTAAAGAACTTCATAAAAATAACAGGAGAAAACTATGGATTATTTACAATTTGACAAAATAACAAAATCATTCGGATATAAAAAACTACTTGATGCTGTTTCATTCAAGGTTTGCAGCAACGAGCATATTGGGCTTATAGGAAACAATGGCTGCGGTAAAACAACATTATTCAAATTGATGCTGGGTCTAGAATCCCCTGACGACGGTCATATAATTAAGAAAAAAGGGTTAGCTATTGGTTATCTCGAGCAGGAAACGCTTAAATACGAAAATTTTACTGTACTCGAAGTATTAAAATCAGCTTTCCGTCAGGTTATTTCTGATATGTCTGAACTTGAAATAATTGCCAATAAATTAAATAAAGCCGAGGGGATTGAGCAGAGTCGGCTACTTACTAAATATGGTTCCCTTCAATCCTCTGTAGAGAACAATAAGGGTTATGAGATTGATTCATTGGTCGATATTGTATCAGGTGGCTTAGGTGTCCCAAAATCTAGATACGAAAGCAAAATGCAGCATCTTAGTGGTGGTGAAAGAACTAGAGTTTTTCTTGCAAAACTTTTACTGGAAGAACCGGATGTTCTGCTTCTCGATGAACCCACAAACCATCTTGACCTTATTGCCGTCGACTGGCTGGAAAAATACCTTAATAATTATAAAGGCGCAGTTGTTTCAATTTCTCATGACCGTGTTTTCCTGGATAATACAACCCGGAAAATTATTGAAATCGAATATGGCAGAATAACATCATACGTCGGAAATTATTCGTGGTCTAGAATAGAAAAAGAAAAAAATGATCTGCTGCATTAAAAACAATATGACGCACAGCAAAAAGAAATAAAGCGTCTGGAAAAAGCAGCAAAACGACTTAGAGATTGGGCCAATCAAGCAGACAATCCATTAATGTATAGAAAAGCAGTAAACATTGAAAGCCGTATTGAGCATATTGATAAAGTAGAAAAACCATCTGCTGAATATGTAAGTATGCAGCTTGATTTAAAAAACACCAACAAATCAGGAAAAGAAATAGTAAGAACTGAAAATCTAGGGAAATCATTAGGTGGGAAACTACTTTTTGAATCTATAGACTTTCTAATGCGTAAGGGCGAAAAGATTGTTATTTCCGGTGAAAATGGATGTGGTAAAACCACCTTTATTAATATTCTGATAGGTAAGATTAATCCTGATGAGGGCTTTGGGAAAATAGGCTCCGGTGTCTCATATGGCCTACTACCCCAGGAAATTATTTTTGAAGATGAAAGCAAAACACTAATTGAAGAAATCCGACTTTCTCTCTTATGTGATGGCAATACAGCCAGAAAGGTTTTAGCAACCTTTGGTTTTGGTAAAAACCATGTAATGAAGAGGTTATCAGAATTATCAGGCGGCGAAAGAAAGAGATTAAAACTAGCAGAGCTTATACAACACAGATACAACCTTCTTATAATGGATGAGCCAACAAACCATATGGATATTGTTTCACGAGAAATTATCGAAGAAGCAGTTCTGGATTATGATGGATCATGCCTGTTTATTTCACATGACAGGTACTTTATCCAAAAAGTCTGTAGTCGAAAAATATTACTTGATGAAAAACAATTCAAAGAATATACAGGTGATTATATTGATGTCATTTCGCAATCAACGAAAATAAAAGAAAAAAAGACTCCTGCAAAAAACAACTCAAGAAACAAAAATCACTCAAAAAACAAAATTAAGGTGTTGGCAGAAATTGAAACTAGAATACATCTGCTAGAGTTAAAATTGAAGGATCTAAACTCTTTAATGCAGGAAACAGTTGAATATTCAAAACTAGACCGCATGCTGTCTGACAAAAACACTATCGAAGAAAAACTAACTCAGCTCTATGAAGAGTGGGATAAAAAATCCTGAAAACAGTTTTTTATTGAATTATTGCTCCACAATGGGTATTCTATAAATAAGGATAAATAAAAGACTGATAAAGAATGCATTGAAATTGACTATGTGAAATTAATAGTTCCTGACATTGAAAATATTCTGAAATTATATAATGAAGCAGGATGGATTCTATACATCATGAGCGTTTCACCCCCACAGACACAGCAGGATGCCACGCGTATCTAAGGATAAAAGGAGAATAATATGTTTCTAGAAAAACTGGACATCAGCAAAAAACAATTAATTATACTTGGTATAGCTACCTTAATATTTATTGCCGCACTTGGAATTTTCATCGGACTAATGGACATAGGAATAAATGATTCTGGTGCTGATTTGGATTTTCTTGGATATAAGTTTACTGCAAGCGCCGACAAAGTCGACATAAGAACTCCCCTTGATCCTCTTTTTTCTGTAGAAATTAACGATGACACAATTCATGAACTGGAAACACTAAGTTCGACTATAAACACCGCACATGACCGATGGCTTTCTATTATTAGAAATTCAATGATTTTTATATACCTAGTATTTTTTATAATTCTAGTGTTCAAGAAAAAAGAAACTTATTTCCAAGGTGCTTTTAAAGGATTTCTAATAGGCGCTTCATTGTTGCTTCTTTTATACATTTTTAATGGCATATTTGATCTAAACAACCTTTTAATATCATTTAGTCATCATATAAGTCATATGATATTCCCCGGATAAAAGTGGAATGCTTAATAAGGAGTAATATGAATTTTACTGTACTTGGATGCGGCCGCTGGGGCACGTATATAGCTCACTATCTTAATACGATTGGCCATGATGTGTTGCTTTGGGGCCGAAATGATTCTGTACGAATGAAAACACTGATTAATTCCGGTGGCAATGAATACCTCAAACTGGATTCTAAAATTATTCTTACAACTGATTTGCAAAAAACCCTTGATTATTCAGATACTATTTTTATATCCATTAATTCACAGCATCTTAGAAACCTTACAGAGAATATATCAAAATGCACTACTAGTGAAAAAACTTTAGTGCTATGTATGAAGGGTATAGAAAACAAAACAGGCTTTCGTCTTACACAGGTTATTGATGATGTATGCGGTAGCAGATTTAATACCGCAGTTTGGGTTGGCCCCGGCCATGTTCAAAATTTTTTAAATGGAATACCCAGCTGTATGACAATAGATTCAGCTTCAATAGATTTAAGTAGGAAATTGGCGCAGCAGCTTAGCAGTGACCTTATTCGCATTTATTACGGCAATGACATCATTGGAACAGAAATCGGAGCTGCAGCAAAAAATGTGGTTGGTATTGCAGCCGGTATGCTTGACGGGATGGGCTACCATAGTTTAAAAGGGGCACTGATGGCAAGAGGAGCAAGTGAATTTTCAAAACTTGTTGTAGCAATGGGAGGCAAAGCTGAAACTATTTTTGGTCTTTCTCATCTTGGTGATTATGAGGCAACTTTATTTTCTCCTTTCAGTCATAATCGTAAATTTGGAGAAGATTTCGTAAAGGGAAACGAATTTAACATGCTTGCAGAGGGAGTATCTACAGTTAAATCTCTTATAATGCTTTCCAAAAAATACAAATTGGATCTTCCCATATCAAAAGCCGTCTATGAAGTTATTTATGAAAAGCTAGATATTAAAGAAAGTATCATGAAACTATTTTCACGACCCCTTAAATCCGAATTCTAAATATAGTCATTTTGTATAATGAGTTGTATAATTAGTAAACACTAACGAAAGGCAGTGAGTGATGGCTGATAAAGACTACATCCTTGAGGATTTAAAAGACATAGTTAATTCATATTCAACAGCAACAGGCGTCGATATGAGAATTGTCGATAATTCAGGTTGTACAATTCACAACTCCTGTATATCTGATGCTTGTAATATTTGCGAAATTACTAACAAAAAAACTACCGGAAAGTGTGAAAAGACTCACCACTACGGTTGTATTCAGGCTGATCGATTCGGCGGTAAATATGTATTTTTCTGTCATCTGGGCCTTACCCACTGGGTTACCCCTCTATATAAAGACGGTGATTTGAATGGCGGAATCATCGCAGGACCGGTAATGATGGGAAATCTAGAAGATGCAACTCAGGAAGAATATACGTATATTAGAAGTTTAGTTGAGAATCCTGATACAATTCAAAAAACTATTCCGCTGAAAAACCCAAAAGAAGTTGATGCTCTTTCACAACTTTTATACTTTAGTGTTTACCGCGAAAGATTTGCAGACAATGCAACAGCTACTGACCTCCAGGCAGACATAGGCCAGTATATGCAGTATCTAAAAACAATGGGTGGAACAGGCGCTGATAGTTACCCTTTAGACAAAGAGAATAAACTCATTACCATGATAAGTCTTGGTGATAAAATTGGAGCCCAAAAAGTTTTGAGTGAAATTCTGGCGCATACATTTTTTGCAACAGGTGTAAAATTTGAACTTGTGAAAGCCCGTGTGCTCGAGCTTGTTGTTGTTTTATCACGAGCTGCTCTACATGGTGGTGCAGACCCAAATCAAATTTTTGGCATGAATTACACATACCTAAACCAAATTAATAATTTCACATCCATTGAACAGCTGACACTTTGGATGTCAAAAATAATTGATAAATTTACTGAATGTGTTTTTGACCTACAGGATGTTAAACATATTGATATGATCTATAAGTCAATCGAATATATTAGACGAAATTATATGAAAAAAGTGACCCTTGATGAGGTTTCTGAGAACGCTTCACTTAGTCCGTCATATTTCAGCCGTATTTTCAAAAAAGAAATGAAAACATCATTCAATGCATATTTAAACAATGTACGTATCGAAATGAGCAAAAAACTCTTATCTGACGAAGACATTCCTCTGTCAGATATAGCCATGCTTACAGGTTTTGAACATCAAAGTTATTATTCAAAAGTTTTTAAACAAAATACTGGAATATCACCGAAACAATATAGAGAAAAAAGAAGCAGTCACTGACTATGAGCCGGGCAAGTATTTCATTATAAACACTGGTTTACCGGCTATAAATCCTAGTTTTTCATAAAGCAGTTCAGCAGGATTACCATCAACCATAAAAAGCCTCATATAATCATGCTCATCAGACATTTTACTAAATGCTTTTTTCATCATTTCTGAAGCTATTCCTTTACGACGATAATCTTGCAGTACATGCAGGTCAAAAACAAATGGATAACCCTCATCTGTTGAGATAAGACATGCTCCTACAGGTTTCCTTGTTTTCTCTTCAAAGCATATCGTAGATGCCTTAGTGATAGAATTAGTTTTATTTTTATTAAAATACAGCGAATTCCCCCAACCAAATTGTTCCATTGTAACCGGCTGATGCCATGGTTCGGTTATGTTTGCATCGTAAAACAACTTAATTATTAATTCACTATCATTTTTGCTTGGATTACGGAATATAAATCCGGCAGGAGCTCCCCAGCTGACTTTCTTAATTGGTCCAATCACGCACCTTAGTTTTCTGATAGTTTTATACCCAAGCTTTTCAAAGATTGCAGCCTGTTGTGCGTTAGACGGCAGAGACGAAATCCCCTTTTTAGAATCCATATCTTCTAAAGCTTTACTATGCAAAGTTTTAATAACAGGGGTCACCAGTTTCTTATACTCGGGATAAAGGAATAAATGCTTGATTCTATTATTGCCTAAAATCACCCCACCAATCTGAATATCATGTAAGTAAATAAAGTGACAAATCTCTCTGCTATCCTCTATAGACATCCTAATGCTTTCAACGCCCAGGTTAAATCTGTTATTATTTTTAAGAACTTTATGTATTGTGTATGGTTTAATAAATGCAGAAAAATCCGCTTTTACCAGAATGATGTCCCTTGCCAAGTTATTGTCCTCCGGTTTTAAAATACTTTGATCTATTCATTACTCGTTTTTGGAACATCTCCATTGTAATAGGCTTTCCGTGACCCGGGTAATAAACTGCCGGATTTAGAATTGATAGTCTTTTATAAGTATCGGCAAGTATTTTCCTGTTGTAAACAATAATAGGATAATGCGTCCCCGGAAACATATTAAATAGGGTATCTCCAATTACACACTGGTTATCCGCTGTAATTAAACAAACTGATCCAGGCGAATGACCCGGAACATGATATAGTTTTGCGTCAACACCATATTCATTTAAATCCATTTCATTATAAATTTTAATATCAGCAATAATATCATTTAGTTCCTGCTTAGGTGTAATACTTCCAAAAACCTTTACAATCATTCTAAAAAGAAATGAGGATTCATTAACTTTTAAAGATTGCTCCTGATTAGGCAACGCATTTTCTGCTTCATGGATTGCAACAGGTGCACCGGTGATTTGTTTAACTTCCATAAGCCCCTGAGTATGATCATAATGGTCATGGGTTAATATTATAAGCCGAATATTTTCAGGTTTGGCATTTAATATTTTAAGCTCAGAAACAAGCTTTTTCCCAGCCCCTTTAATTCCTGTATCAACAAGAATATATCCATCACTACCCTTTATAAGATATGAATTTGATCCGCCTAGATTAATTCGTTTTATCTCGTTTTTTTTCATAATCATCTTTACAATTCCTTCGGATGTCTTCTTTTCAACTCTTCTATTCCATCTTCTCGACCGGTTTCTTTTAGTCTTACAATATAGTCTTTTAAGTGGCCTTTTGCATGTAACGGACCGCCTTCTCGTATGGTTATCCAAAGCGGATCCTGAGCATCTTTTCTTTTTGACATCATTTCATCATGCCAGTTTAAAAGCCTCCAGGCAGCTTCTTTACAGACCTCAGGATGCTCTGTCGCAACATTTTGTTGTTCATATGGGTCTTCTTTAACATTGTACAGCATCTCAGTTGGGAACAGATGGTAGCCATCATGGTACGTCCTCATATACAGCCAGTCATCAAATCTGACACTTCTTTGGCACACATGAGCACATTGCTCAAGAATTAACTCGCTGCGTCCACATTCTGACCCATTATCAAGTGCATCTTTATATGATTGACCCTCCCATGAAGGCATGCACTCCTGATCTAAAAGAGATGCAATTGTAGGGGCAAGATCAAGATTATAGTGAAGCCCGTCATCTACTGTGCCCTTTAGCTTGCCCGGCCATTTTATAATCATAGGTATCTTGGGCGTAATAGCATCTGCGGTTGCGTGCTCTCCCCAAATACCAAGCTCACCCATGTTTTCACCATGATCTGATGAAATTATTATTGCAGTTTCTTCCCAAACTCCGATTTTTTTAAGATGGTCAAATATCTGCCCGATATGGCTGTCCATATATTTAATGCCACAGTCATATCCGTCCATCATAATTCTTGCGCCTTCAAGACCGGATATACTACCGGGATATTTAGGATAGTCAACCCAAGGCTTATCATCATACATATGATTGTCTTTTACACTATGGGGGCCAATTTTTTTCTCCTGCTCCTTCATGATATCCTCAGTTAACCAGTCAGGTATGGGTTCATCTTTGAATGGATTATCAAAATCGTCCGGAGTTCTATATGGCCCATGAGCATCCCAATAATTAATATGAAGGAACCAATTATCTTCTTTAGAATTTCTATCGAGCCAATCCATTACTACAGGTGTCACATCTTCCGCTGATTCCATACCGCCTTTTCCTGTATTATGCATTTCATTAAATCCTGAGTAGAACCAAAATGCTGAATGCCGTTCAGCAAACGGACTTATACTTACTGTTCGAAATCCGTTATTTCTAAGCATACAAGTAAGAGATTCTGTTCCTATTTCACTCCGAAAATCTCTATCAGCTCCCTGCTTGTCCATATCAGCTGTTGAACCACCATGATTAATAGCACCGTTAAGAATTCCAAATTTACCTGAAATCAATGCCGCTCTTGAAGGAAGGCATGGTGCATTAGGAGTGTAGTAATTTGTAAATCTAACACCCTCTTTGGCAATAGTATCGATATTTGGTGATGTATTTCTATGATATCCATAACAACCCAGATGATCCGGGCGCAAAGTATCAAGGTCTAAGAAAAGTATACGCACTGATTTCCCCCCTATTAAAAAAGGTTTATTATAGCCGGCAGAAATATTATTATGCCAATAATTACAGCAATAACTGAGCTTACCAATACAGCTCCTGCTACAATGTCTTTAATTCTTCCTGCAAGAGGATGATAATCGGGATTTATGAGGTCTACAAGCGTCTCAAGACCGGTATTGATCATTTCACCTACCATAACCAACCCACCTGCAAAAATTATTATAGCAATTTCTGTAAAACTCAGCCTTAGAATAAAAGCTATTGAAGTTGCAATCACAAAACAAACCACTTGTATTCTAAAATTCCTCTGAGTTTTAAAAATATAAAAAACACCTTTAATTGCATCTTTGAAACTCTTAATAATTTTCTTGCTTGTTTTTATCATATTTCACTCCAAAACCAATCCTTCTATCGACTAAATAATATCCTTTTTCTCACCCTTTTGCAATTCCTCCATTCAATATCACCCTCTATTTATAAAGTGCCTATAGCATATTGAAGGACTGTTTATATGGTAAAATATATTTATGAAAAATGTAATTCTTTTATTTGCAGATGACATGCGTTACGGGATGCTTGATAATCCTGAAATACACACTCCTAATTTATGTAAATTAGCTGCCGGTGGCACTAAATTTACCAATGCTCATATTCCAGGCGGAACAAGTGGTGCTGTTTGTATGCCCAGCCGAGCAATGCTACATACAGGTCGTTTATTGGAAGGACTGAAACAAGCCGGCAGAAGTATCCCAAAGGACCATGTACTGTTGGGGGAAACTCTGCGTCAAAATGGCTATGAAACTCATGGAATTGGCAAATGGCATAATGGAACTGACTCATATACACGAAGTTTCAGCAGCGGAGCCGAAATTTTCTTTGGCGGCATGGAAGACCACTGGAATGTACCTGCAAATAATTACGACCCCACTGGCCGGTATAGCCAAACCATGATGAAGTCAACAAATGCATATTTTAACAATAACACTGCCACCTACAGATGCGATCATATATCCCCCGGCAAACACTCTTCAGAAATATTTGCCGATGCTTCAATTGATTTTCTTAAAAATCATTCAGAAGATGATAAAGCATTTTTTCTTTACACATCTTTTATGGCTCCCCACGACCCTCGCACGATGCCTTTGGAATTCCTAAAAATGTATAATATTGATGATATTACGCTACCGGAAAACTATATGCCTATGCATCCTTTTGATTTTGGTGTTTCAACTATCAGAGACGAAGTTCTGGCACCTTATCCTCGCGAAAAAATTGAAATCAAACGACACCTAATGGAATATTATGCAATGGTTTCACATCTTGATGCCTGTATCGGAAAAATACTTGATTCTATAAATGAAAATGGACTGGCTGAAAATACTATGATTATTTTCGCATCTGATAATGGTCTTGCTATAGGAAGCCATGGACTAATGGGAAAACAGAATCTATATGAACACAGTATTAGGGTTCCTTTAGTTATAAACGGACCTGACATTCCCCAAAATACGGTTTCTGATTCGCCGGTATTTATAGCCGACCTCTTCCCAACAATACTAGATATACTTAATATAGCAACTCCGAAAACATGCACCACTAAGTCTTTCTCAAATAACATAACCGGTGGTTCTGCTCCTCGGGATGTATTACACTTCAGATATAAGAATAGTGTTGCAGCTGTAAAAAAAGACAATTATAAGCTGATTAAATACATGATACCTGATGGAATTCGTATGTCCCTATTTAATCTAAAGAAGGATCCATTTGAAACTAAAGATCTAATAAATAATCCAAAATACAAAACCTTAATAGAAGCTTTGCTTATTGAAATTGAAAATGACTGGCAGGAACTGGAAACCAGCTAAAATTAAAGTAATGGTTCCATTTTCATATTTACCACGATTATCCCCTGTTTTCCATTTTTAAAGATTCGAAGTCTGTTATGTGTAGTAACTGGATGCGTTAGACTATCGATTTTTGCCCTACAATCATCAGGAATATCAATAACAAGACAGCCTGTTCTGCCATTTATAAAAATTTGCCTACCACTCTTAGTTATATCAAGAGGACTGTTAAACACCATACAAACTCCATCTCCAAGTTTTAATGAATATTCATCTTTCACAACAAGTGTCTCAGGGTCAGTACTGTCAATTTTTCTAATCCATTTCAGATAACTAACAGTCCATGTTTTGGTCAAATCAATATTTGCAGAAAAAATCTTCTCATCTCCATATGCTTTCGGTATAACTTCACACATCAGTGGGTTCTTTGGCCTTGATATATTTTCTCCACCAAAAGGCACAAGCATATTGTGTCTATCCGGTTCTTTTAACTCTAAGCTAATAGGATTATCATATGGACATATACCCGGATCCATCAAAAAGGTTTCTCCACCATACTCATAAATAAAACTTCCCTTATCCATGTGAGTATGGCCTGCACCAGCTTTATTGCCGATAACCAGAATTTTAGAAATACCATTACTACCAAATCTGTATGATGAGGTGTGTCCGGTTATTTCCAATTGCATAAAAGCTTTTCTCTTAAAAACTTTTTTACTGCTTATTTTGTTATAAAAAATCCATGCTAGTGGATTGTCTCCAAGCCCGTAGTTATCAATATGCTTATGAAATATCGAAGGCCAAACGCTGTCAGGAAAAAAGAATGCCATAAAAGCTAGATGAACTTTATATAGGTTTATGAATGAAGATTTTATTCTTAATCCCGAATCACATATAGAAATGAAATCATATAATTTATCCGTAGACTCTAAAATTTCACCAAAATCAACCGTCTTATTCATAACGGATGGTATTAATTCCTCAATATTAATTTTCTTCACTCTAGCATAAATGTATAAAGCCATGAGTGCATCTTTACTTACACATGTAAAATAGCCGGGCCCTTCTACATATCCCCCATCGTCTTCAATTGTGTTATTAATATTTTCTATAACATCTTGTAGAGCAATTTCCATATATGGTTCAATTCTTGGATAATGCTTTAATAGAACTGCATATCCGTACATTCTACCGGGACTAAACCAAGCCATCTGGTTACAGTGGAAAATGTACTCATATTTCCAAGTATTGAAATTAATGGATCCTATGCCTTCTTCTGCCATTTTTCTCAACACAAAATCTCTTCCGACTTCTGTGAAAAATTCACCTGCAATATCCAGTATAAATGCGCATTCATACAGACACAAAGACTGTACAAAACACCTGTGATTAAATGAACTTGTCGAAAAGCCACATAAAAATCCATCATCCCAGGTTTCGCATGATGCTATAGTAAGAGCATATCGTGCAGCCAGCCTGAGCAATACCGGATCTTTTTGAATAATTCCTGCAACTGCTGCGTTCTCCCCTTTTTTTAGCAGATAATTATTTTCGTCACGCTCTCTATTATACCTAGTGTCCTGCAGAAAATTTATGTATTCCTTAATATGTGACTCTGGATTTTCAAGTCTGCTATATGACTTAATTTTATTAAATGGATTTTCATCTGCATCAATGTCATTGGTCATTTGTCGCAGAATCTCAATATCATCATTATCCAATAAAATTCCATAGGAAGGCTCAAATGAAGGTTCGAAACCTTTAGGCTGTAAATGTTTTTCCCATGAATTTTCATCTAAACTATCGGAATTCAAAAACTCTTTAAGGAGATTACTGTCAGAAAGTCCAATCCAGTTAATCCAACCGCTTCCATCATTACTATCACTAGAAGCTATTTCAATTTTTATATCCGCAATATGGGAGAGCTCAGATATATCAATTTCATACTCATGTTTTTTATTATCTGAGCAAATGAATTTTTCTATCTTGGTTTCCTGCTTATCAGAAACTACGACACTCATAACTATCCCACTTGTTAGTGCTGCCGATATAATTAATCTATCTACGTTTTTAACTGACATATTCTGATATTCACGGCTTAAAGATAACGCTTTTTTGTTCAGGGGTGAATTCAACCACTTAAATGAAACCATACACCATGTTTGTTCTACTAAAATTTTATTTGCACTTCCCTTTTCAACTTTCCACTTATCAAGAGAACTGATTTGGGGATCCCAAAATGGATCAATAATTGTTTCAGCTACATTTATATTAATAGGTTTCATCGAAATACCTCCGAAAGTATTTTATATCTTTTAAGCATTAATGTCATAATATTTCAAGATTCTTAGAACTCTTAGAGTATTCCACCTGCTTGGACCACCGGTTTTTTCCATATCAAAATGTACCTTACCTGCATGTTTTGCCTGAACCGGCCATGTACCATCACTACGTCTTTTAGACAAAATTAATTTAACAGTATCATCCATCCTAGCATCATATTTCACTCCCGCATCACGAAGATAATCCATAGCCCTCAGAACATCATATCTCCAGCGAGACGGATATGAAAGCATAGTCATCTTTTTGTTTATAATTTCTCCGGTGTGGTCTGATTTATATAGTCTGTGAAGCATCATAAACTCATGTGCATCAGACATAACCTTAATAATTCTTTTCTTTTCATATGTATAACTATTCTTTAAAAATTCATGTAATCCTTCAAGTACACATATTGTAGTATGTAACGATGAATGTTTTGCTCCCTCACGACAATAACGGCAGTTCCATCCCCCATCATACATTTGAGTTTTAAGTAGAAAATCTACTATAGAAATTAGATTCTTTTCATTGCATTGAAAATATGATGCAAAATTAAGTATCATTCCATTTACACAAACATCACTATATTGGATTGTAACACCGATATTTAAACCGCCATCCAATCCTACCGGCAAAGCAAATGCCTGATCAAGGCCTTTACTAATTATAGGATACCCAGGAACGATTCCCAGATTTTTTAGCTCCAACAATGTATAGTGTGTACTTATCCACTTGGGTTGGTAATACTGCAAAGCCCAACCTCCTGAGGAATTTGCCTTTTCCAAATAACTTAAGCCCCATCCTTTTCTTTCGATTTTTTTGCATTCATTTTCAATTTCTTCTTTTGAAGCATCAGTTAAATCGCGAAGAGTTTGATATCGGATTGCCGGATCACCTTCTAATAGCCATTTCAATATTTCTACTATACATTTTTACCCCCTTATGGTAATTCGCAAGAAGCTATTAAAACACTAGATTGTCTTGGAATCATAGATTGAGGATGACTCATGCCAGGGATGAAAACCCTCTCCTATTTTCTTCCAACTATATTTTTCATAATAATCAATGTGCTCTGTACATAGATAAATCCTGGCAAATCCAAGCCGCCCGGCTTCTTTTCTACCGTGTTCCAGAAGTTTAGCTCCTAAATTGTTTCCTCGTTCTGATTTTTCAACATATAAAGCTGCAAACCAAGGCCA
>Ga0307989_1001135_pt1 | contig 14976 bp, 15 predicted proteins | sample EllFjometagen185_FD_203164 | JGI IMG/M metagenome (GOLD analysis project Ga0307989, IMG submission 203164) | Marine microbial communities from Ellis Fjord, Antarctic Ocean - #185 | ecosystem: Environmental > Aquatic > Marine > Unclassified | place: Southern Ocean | collected 2014-10-08
CAAGATAAAAAATGGACACTTCAAGAATCTGTTGCTTATGCCTTGGATAATAATATTACAATAAAGCAAAACAAATTAAATGTTGAAATAAGTCAGGAAAATGTAAATAGTTCAAAAGGTAATTTTTTACCAAATTTAAATGCATCAACAAATGGTAGTTTAAATTTTGGTTCAGGATTTGATCCAGTTTCTCAAGACAGAGTTACTACAAGTACTTACGGTGGTTCTTTTGGACTTAATTCAGGAATAACAGTATTTAATGGATACAGAAATTTAAACACCTATAAACAAGCTCAATTAGGTGTTGAAGGAAGTAAACTTGATTTAGAAAAAATTCAAGATGACATTTCGTTATTTGTTGTAAATACGTATTTGAATGTATTATTTGCGAAGGAAAATTTAACTGTAGCTAAGGTTCAATATGAAATTAGCACAAAACAAATTGAAAATGCAAAAGCAAGGGTTGAAGCTGGCGTTGCACCTAAAGGTGAATTATTAAATGCACAATCAACTGCAGCTGCTGATGAGCAATCTCTTATTTCATTTGAAAACACTTTGAATTTAGCCTTGTTAGATTTAGCACAATTATTGCAAATTAGCCCTGTTGGTTTTGATGTTGAAACTATTGAAATAGCATCTCCAACCATTTCGTTATTGTATAAAAATCCAAATGAAGTATATCAAAAAGCCTTGTCAAACAGACCAGAAATTAAAAGAGCTGAGTTAGATATTGAATCTGCTGATTTATCTGTTGCAATAGCTAAAGCATCATATATGCCTTCAGTTTCATTAGGTGCAAATGTTGGTACTGGCTATGGTTATAATCTTAAAAATAATTCACACATACCGTTCTTTACACAGTTAGATGATAATTTAGGTTATGGTTTAAGTTTCAATGTTAATATTCCTATTTTTAATAGAAATCAAACTAAATCTAATGTAAATAGACAATTAATTAATTATGAGATTTCTAAATTCGGATTAGAAAATCAAAAATTACAATTGCAACAAACTATTCAAAAAGCATTTTATGATGCAAAAGCAGCAGTAAAAACCTATGAATCTGCTGGGAAATCTTTAATTGCTCAAAAGGAAGCTTTTAAAAATGCGCAAGAAAGCTATAACTTAGGCGCTATGACACAGTTTGACTTTGATCAAGTACGTAGTCGTTTTGTAAATGCAGAGGGAGCAATAATTAGAGCTAAATACGATTATGTTTTTAAAACAAAGGTTTTAAAGTTCTATTATGGCGAATCAATTTTATTAGATTAGTCATTAAGTAAATTTTTTTAACTAAACATCCAATCTAAAAATTGGATGTTTTTGTTTTATAGGTATTGAATTAAGTATCTTTGCTTTTTAAAAATTAGACTATTGGCTTATATATTAAACATAGAAACTGCTACCAAAAACTGCTCGGTAAGTTTAGCTAAAAATGGAGAAACTATTGCTCTAAAGGAATTGAATAGTGGAGGGTATTCTCATGCTGAAAAATTACATGAATTTATAAATGAGGTTATAAAAGAAGCTGGGGTTAAATTATCAGCTATAAATGCTGTAGCTGTAAGTAAAGGACCTGGTTCTTATACAGGTTTGCGAATTGGAGTGTCAGCAGCAAAAGGATTGTGTTTTGCGTTAGATATTCCGTTAATCTCAGTGAATACTTTACAAGCTTTAGCCTTATCTCTTTCAATTTCTGAAGGAGTTGTAATTCCATTATTAGACGCAAGAAGAATGGAAGTATATAGTAGTGTTTTTAGTCCAAATAATGAATCACTAAGAGAAGTGAAGGCAGAAATAATTTCTTCAGTCTCTTTTAGTAAATATTTAGAACAAGGAAAAGTGTATTTAGTAGGTGATGGTGTTGAAAAATGTAAAGAAGTTATTACACATAAAAATGCTGTATTTATTGACGGTAAATTACCTTCAGCAAATGAAATGGTTATGCTTTCTTTTGAAAAGTTCAAAACAAACGAGTTTGAAGATGTCGCTTATTTTGAACCTTTTTATTTAAAAGATTTTGTTGCTATAAAATCTAAGAAGTAATATTATAAAGAATCATAAAACTTAAAAATTTTAATTAAATCCTCTTTGTTTTTAAAACCAAGTTTATTTCTTTTAATATAAGTTCCAACATCCTTTGACTTACTTGAAAATAATTTTAGGAAGGCTTTTTTCTTTTTAGGTAATTTAGTTGCGGTATTGTTTTTGTATCCAATAAAGAACATGTCAGCTGCACGTTTTAAAGTTGGTGGTTTGTAACTTTCTAATTGACTTGTAGCCTTTTTTTCTTCATGAAAATTTATTTTTTCTTTTAACAGTAAAGAAATATTTTTTTCCTTAGTTAAAACCACAAAAAAACCAGAAGTAGTGTTAGTGTTTTCCATATATGAAAATACTTGATATATTTTTTTATCGCCAACAAAAGTAACAGGATAATCGAATTTTTTTGGTAAATAATAATAAATTTTATCATCTCTTTTTACCTCAAACACATCTTTATATGCATTGTATCTCATATAATAAATCTCTTCACCATCTATAAGTTTAGCAGGAAGAAAATCATCATTAATATAACTTGTTCCAACTAACTCTTTTGATTGTAAATTAAATGAATTAATGGTTGTTCGTTCTAATATTTGATTAGAACCGATTTGACTAAAACTGATAAAGCTTACAAAAAGTAGAATAGCTGTCAGGTAAATTTTAATTGTTGTTCTCATTTGTTTTTAAATTTTAATTAAAAGTTTTTATTGCTATAAAATCTAAGAAGTAAATTATTTTAGTGTAGAATAATATTCCAATATCTTAATAAGATCCTCTTTTTTAATTTATTATGTTTCATAAAACTAGTAATTTCAGTTGACTTATTACTGAAAAATTTTAAAAATTCTTTCTTATTTTTTGGAAGTAAAATGATTTTGTCATTATATGATTTAAAATAAAATTAGTATCAACCCAACAATTGCAGGTACAGCTTGTATATAAAACAGTTTGATTTTTTTGGTAGTAAATGAGCCAAAAATACCAGCAATAGCTACACAAGTTAAAAAGAATAAAGCTAGTTCTAAAGAATATTCTTTATTTATAATTGACCAAATAAGCCCGGCAGCTAAAAAACCATTGTATAATCCTTGATTTTGAGCCAAAGTCTTAGACGCTTTTGCTTCCTCAAGTTTTAGTCCAAAGGCTTTTAACCCTCTGGGTTTATCCCAATAAAATAGTTCCAAGATCATAAAATAAATATGTTCAAAGGCTACTAAAGCAATAATGAAAATTTGCACAATTTTCATAATTTTATTTTTAGTTGATTTAACGCTTTTTCTGTTTCACTAACAGGGAGTTGACATGCGCCATCTACACAAATATAAATGAGGGTTTCATCTTCATTATACCTTCCTTCCATAAGAGGAATATTGCTTTTTTTAGTGCTACCAGCAATTAATTTATTTGGAATGTAGTTTTTATTAATTTCAATCAATTTGTTTTTTGCGTCTTTACCAGAAATAGCAATTTCGTAATAAGCACCTGAATAATCAGCCATTAATTGCAACCAATTTGAATGTCCCGATCCATATTGAAGTGTTCTATCTTTAACGTTGTTAAGCATTTGTTTACTTACCTTTAAATAATAACTATTAGAATAATAATGACTTAATTTAAATAAGTTTTTAGCCATTACAGAATTTGAAGCCGGAATTACATTGTCTTCCACTTCCATTTTACGCGTAATTAAATTTGGGTCTTCATTTGAGGTGAAAAAGAACATACTACTTTCGAGATCATAAAAATGATCAAATGTGTAATCAGTTAATTGCTTAGCTGTATTTAACCATAATTCATTAAAAGTAGCTTCGTATAATGCAATATAAGCATCAATAACAGTAGCGTAATCTTCTAAATATCCGTTTATTGTGCTTTTGTCTTTTTTAAAACTATGATTTAAATTTCCGTTTTCTTGCAATTGTTTCGTGTAAATAAACGTTGCATTTTTAATAGCTACATCTAAAAAATGTTGCTCATTAAAAACTTTGTAAGCATCAATATATCCTTTTAACATTAGCGCATTCCAAGATGTTAAAGACTTGTCGTCTAGTCTTGGTTTGTCTTTTTTAGCGCGTTCTTTTAATAATGTTTTTTTCCAATTGATAACTTTTCCTTCTAATTCAGAAATTGTGATTGAATGATTTTTTGTGATTTCATATTTATTATCTTTTCTAATAAGCACATAATTATCGTGTTCCCAAAATCCATAATGGTTTACATTGTAATAATCTGAAAAGAGCTCAAAATCGTTTGTTAAAATTGTTTTCAATTCGGCTTTTGTCCAAACATAATAAGCGCCTTCTTCTAATTTACCGTTGGCATTGTTACTATCTGCATCTAACGAAGAATAAAAAGCACCTTCATTGTTCGTTTGCTCTCTTTCAATAAATTCTAAGGTTTGATATACGGTTTGTTTGTACAAATCATTTTTGGTTGCTAGATAAGCTTCAGCATACAAACTTATTAGCTGACCATTATCGTACAACATTTTTTCAAAATGTGGAACATGCCATTTTTCATCTACAGAATATCTTGAAAAGCCTCCACCAATTTGGTCATACATTCCACCATAAGCCATATTGGTTAATGATGTGTTTACATATTCTAATATTTCTTTGTTTTTTGCTTGTACACCATATCTCAACAAAAAAGAATAATTATTTGGCATTGGAAATTTAGGAGCTCCCTTTCTTCCTCCCAAATCAAAATCCATATATTGTTTCCATTCTTCAACTGCTAAATCTAAGTCTTCAACTTTAAAATCTATTTTATCTTTATTAAGTGTAATTAAATCAGAATTTTTAACACCTTCAGTCAATTTTTCAGCATATTCAATAGCTTTTTCAGGTGTCTCTTTGTACAAGTTGGCTAATTGAGTTAATGCATTTGTCCATTTTTGTTTTGGGAAATATGTTCCTCCCCAAACAGGTCTACCATCTGGTAAAGCAATACAATTTAAAGGCCAGCCACCTCGCCCGGTCATTAACTGAACGGCATTCATATAAATTTGATCAATATCGGGTCTTTCTTCTCTATCAACCTTTATATTAATAAAATTTTGATTCATTATTTCTGCTACTTCCTCATCTTCAAAACTTTCATGTTCCATTACGTGGCACCAATGGCATGAGGAGTATCCAATAGAAATAAGAATTAGTTTGTTTTCTTTTTTAGCTAATTCTAAAGTTTCGTCGTTCCATGCGCGCCAATTTACGGGGTTGTGGGCATGTTGAAGTAAGTAAGGACTAGTTTCGTTAATTAAACTATTGGTGTGTTTGTGTTGTGGCATTTTTGAATCTGTTTGACTTTTACAGTTAGTAAAGGAAATTAGTAATGTTAGTAATAGTAGTAAGCGACACATAAATTATTGTAATTTTAGTAAAGATAATAAATGAAATAGAAAGGCACCTTTAAAAAAGGCACCTTTCATAATTTAAGTATGTGATTATTTTACTTCAAAAGTAATTTTAACATTTACTCTAAATTCTTCAACTTCATTATTGTTTACTATAACACTTTGAGATTGAACAAATGCATATTTAATATTTTTACACTTTTTGTTGCATGTGCAATTGCATTTCTTGTAGCTGACTCCCAACTTTTGCTTGAACTCGCCATTACTTCAATAACTTTCATCACTGCCATAACATTTTATTTTTTAGATTAAAAAATACTTAAAGATACAAAAATATTAGTGCTATATGATATATATCACGTGTCATTTTAATTAGAGTTAAGGCTTTGCAGCCTTAAATTTAAAATCAAAAAACACAAAAAATAAATGAAAAAATTAGTTTTAGGATTGTTCTTTCTAACGGCAATTAATAGTATAACAGCTCAAACTGAAATATTAAAAGATAATGGAGCTTGGTTAACTTTTTCTAGTAAGGTTACTGTTTCAGATAAATTATTTATCTCTAATGTTTTTCAACAAAGAAGAGCAGATTTTTTAGCCAATACACAAGGTTTTTTTATTACACCTAGTTTAAATTATAAATTAGCAAAAGGAATTAGTGTTGGAGTAGGTTACATCTATTATAAAGGTTTTCCTGAAGGAGCTGCTCACGCTCCTATTCATTGGGCTGAAAATAGTTGGTATCAATCGGTATCAGTTAGTTCTTCCGTTGGAAAAATTAATTTGAATCAGCGATTTATGTTTGAAGAAAGAACTATTGATTTAATAGATGCTAATGCTTCTCCGAATGTAATTGACGGAAGTAAACACGTAAATAGATTTAGATATAGGCTGCAAGCTTCTTTTAAAATGTTTAAGTTGAAGAACGATAAATTTATAATGGGAAAATTATCTAATGAAACCAGAATTAGATTTTCTGATGGAGTTTCTAATCCAGATTTTGATCAAAATAATTTTTGTGCTTTGTTAGGATATAAATTGTTAAATAATTCATCTGTTTGGATGGGATATGGACGCTATTATTACAAGCTGAATTCTTCGAAATATGTGGCAAGTAATCTTTTACACTTGAATCTAAGTTATAATATAGATCTTAGAAAAAAGAAATAAGAAGCATTTATTAAAACATAATAAAAAAGCCTAAACAATTTGTTTTGGCTTTTTTATGTGAGTGATATTAACTTAGTGCTTTTTTAATTCTTGCAATAGCCTCTCTTAGTTGTGCTTCAGATGCAGCATAAGATATTCTAATGCAGTTTGGAGCTCCAAAAGCTTCTCCTGATACCGTTGCTATATTTGCTTCATTTAGTAAAAACATAGAGAAATCTGCTGCTGTATTTATTGTATTTCCTTTAAATTCTTTTCCGAAGAAACCAGAAATATTTGGAAACACATAAAAAGCACCACCAGGAATGTTTAATTCAAAACCATCAATTTCTCCTAGTAATTCTAAAACCATATCTCTACGATTTTTGAATTCATCAACCATATATTGAATTTTAGATACCGGAGCTTCTAATGCAGTAATAGTAGCTCTCTGAGCTATGCTATTTGCACCTGATGTAATTTGTCCTTGCATCTTAGTACAAGCTTTGGCAATCCATTCAGGACCTCCAATATAACCAATACGCCATCCGGTCATTGCAAATGCTTTTGCAACTCCATTAACAGTAATAGTTCTGTCATACATGCTTTCAATTGCAGCAAAACTAAATACAGGTTCACCATAATTTATATGCTCGTATATTTCATCAGAAAGAACAAATATTTTTGGGTGCTTTTCTAAAACTTTAGCAAGTGCTCTATATTCTTCTTCACTATATATTGATCCACTTGGGTTGTTTGGTGAGTTAAAGAAAATTAACTTGGTTTTAGGTGTTATAGCGTTTTCTAATTGTTGAGGTGTAATTTTAAAATTAGTTTCAATGGTAGAAGGAATTTCTTTATAAGTTGCTTCAGCTAAAATTGAAATAGCCGAGTAACTTACCCAATACGGAGCAGGTAATAATACTTCATCTCCAGGATTTAATAAAACCATTGCAATATTTGCAATTGATTGTTTTGCTCCAGTTGAAACTACAATTTGTTTAGGATTGTAAGTTAAATTATTATCTCTTTTGAATTTAGTACAAATAGCTTGTTTTAAATCTAAATAACCATCAACAGGACTATATGAACTGTAATTATCATGGATAGCTTGAATTGCTGCTTCTTTTATAAAATCAGGTGTGTTAAAATCTGGTTCACCTAAGCTTAAACTTATGATGTCTATTCCTTGTGATTTTAATTCTCTCGCTTTTGCAGCCATTGCCAAAGTTTCTGAGATTGGTAAACTATTAATTCTGTTTGAAAGTTGCTTGCTCATAAAATAAAAATTATGCGTAATTAGGTTTTAAACCTAATGTTTTTAATTGATTAAAGTGCTCAATAATTGCTTTTCGAAAAGTTTTATATTCGTTGTATGGTAAACTAAATTCTAAGGTTGTTTCTTTCACAATTTTTGCTAAATTTCCATAATGTATATGAGAAATATGTGGAAATATATGATGCTCAACTTGATGATTTAAGCCCCCTGTATACCAAGAAACAAATTTATTTTTTGGTGCAAAATTAGAAGTTGTAAATAATTGATGTACAGCCCAAGTATGTTTTAAATTTCCCTCTTTATCTGGCAAAGGCATTTCTGTATTTGGCACTACGTGTGCTAATTGAAAAACAACACTTAAAATCATTCCGGCAGTATAGTGCATTACAAAAAAGCCTAATAATACTTTCCACCATGCAATATCTAATACTAAAAGTGGTAAAACAATCCATAAGAAATAGTACGCTATTTTGGTAATTATTAAAACGGTCCATTCAGTAGTCGGGTTTGGAAATTTCCCATAGGAAAGCTTGCGTTTTAAATAAGTGTGCATTTGTTTAAAATCTGTTGTAATTGCCCAATTTATAGTTAATAATCCATATAATAAAAATGAATAATATTTTTGAAATTTATGAATTCTAAGCCATTTGGAATGTTTAGAAAAACGAATAATTCTACCAGCATCTATATCCTCATCATGTCCCTGTATATTTGTAAAAGTATGGTGTAAAACATTGTGTTGTACTTTCCAGTTATACACATTTCCAGCTAAAATGTAAATGCTACTTCCCATTAATTTATTCACCCATTTTTTGCTTGAAAAGGATTCGTGATTACTATCATGCATAACGTTCATGCCAACCCCAGCCATTCCAATTCCAATAACAACTGTTAATAATAGTAGCGCCCATTGTGGCATAGAAATCGTTAATATTAAAATTAAAGGCACAAGGAAAATAGCAAACATAATAATAGCTTTTGAATATAATTTCCAATTACCTGTACGTTTAATTTCATTTTCTTTAAAATAAGTATTGACTCTTTTGTTCAGCGTTTTAAAAAATTTCGCGTTGTCAATTCTTGAAAAATGTATTGTCTTGTTAATCATAATTTATTTATTGATGACAAATATACATGCCAAAATTACACCAATTATCTTCTGAGGAAGAAATTTCATGAAAAATATAACATTTTTTTAAAAGTTGTTAATTTAATTTTGAAAGAAGTAGTTTTGCGGGTATAATATTATATGGAAATAATTTCACACTATTTTTCTGATTTATCTGAAACACAAATTGCACAATTTTCTAAACTTGAAGAATTGTATAAGGAATGGAATGCTCAAATTAATGTAATTTCTAGAAAAGATATTGATGAATTATACATTCGTCACATATTACATTCATTAGGTATTGCAAAAGTACAACCATTTAAACCAAATTCTAATGTTTTAGATGTTGGTACTGGTGGTGGTTTACCAGGGATTCCTTTGGCAATCTTATTTCCTGAAACTAATTTTTATTTGGTAGATTCTATTGGTAAAAAAATTAAAGTTGTAAATGAGGTTGTAAATGCGTTAGGATTAAAAAATGTGAAAGCTGAACATATAAGAGCTGAAGCTGTAAAAGGTGAATTCGATTTTATTGTGAGTAGAGCTGTAACAAATATGGACGATTTTGTAAAATGGGTGCGAAAAAAAATTACTAAAAAACAGCAACACACGTTAAAAAACGGAATTTTATATTTAAAAGGTGGTGATTTAACTGAAGAACTAGCTAATTTTCCAAATGCTACTCAATATGATTTAACAGATTATTTTAAAGAAGATTTTTTCGAAACTAAAAAAGTGGTTCATATTCCATTAAAATTTAAGCCTTAATTTTTTTTGTTGAATCCCAACTTGTTAATCCGGAAGAAACAATAAACTTCATCATTTCACTTGAATTTACGTTAAGCTTTTTAATATTCGTTTTCGGCACAATAAATAATTCTCCAGAAAAATTATAAGAATGTGGAAAATACACCGCAACTTTATCTAATTCGTTCAAAATTGCTAAGTTATCTTCTGTTATAAAACCTAATTTTTGTAATTCTGAATTACCACTCATTTTAACTAAAACAGGCTTGTTGAATTTTTTTTCTTTTCCAACAAAAGCAGAAAATAAATCTTTAATAGCTGTATAAATAAAATTTAGTAAAGGAATATTTTGAAAAATTACTTTTAAAGGATTGGCAATAATTGTTTTACCTATAAAGCCAATAAAAATTAAAAAAAGCACCAAGGTTAAGAAGCCTAATCCTGGGATTTTTACATCAAAAAATTGTTCCAGATATTTTTGTAAAAGCCCATCCATAAACATAAAAACATTATAAATTATATACCCCGTAATGGTTAATGGAGCTAAGTATAAAATTCCCTGTAAAAGATAATTAACTAGTTTTTTCATGATAAATTTTATTAAATAAGTGTTAAAATCTTCACCAATTAAGTTATTAATTCAAAACGAAATTCGGTTATTTTAACCTCTCTTACAAATAATTAAGAATGTTATTTAGATATGACAAATGTCACCAGCTAATAAAATATTTTAAGGTAATTTTATCTTCAATAAAACACATAAATTATGAGTAAAAATAAAGAGTGTTTAGTTTGTAAAAAGTCATCAAGTGAAACACCTGTAACGAAATTTTATTATCAAGAAAGTGAATTTTATATCTGTCCGCAACATATACCTGTATTAATTCACAACCCTCAGGAATTAGTAGGGTTGCTGCCAGACGCTGATAAACTAGAAAAAGGATAATAGAATATTTAAACATTAGTAAAGAAAAACTCGCCGAAAGGCGAGTTTTTTGATTGTATAAATTTAATATTTATTCTCCTAAAAAGGGATATCTGTAATCTGTAGGTGTTACAAACGTTTCTTTAATTGTACGGTTACTTACCCAACGTAATAAATTCCAAACAGAACCTGCTTTATCATTTGTTCCAGAGCCTCTTGCGCCTCCAAAAGGTTGTTGGCCAACAACAGCTCCAGTTGGTTTATCATTTATATAAAAGTTACCAGCTGCATTTTCTAATTTATTAGTTGCAATGTCAATAACGTAACGGTCACCACTAAAAATTGCTCCAGTTAACGCAAATTCACTTGTTTTATCTACAACATCTAACATTTCTTCCCATTGGTCATCTTCATAAACATAAATAGTCATAATAGGACCAAATAACTCGTTAACCATTGTTTTGTACTGTGGGTTTGTAGTAACAATAATTGTTGGTTCAATAAAGTAACCAACAGAATCATCATAACCACCACCAACTATAATTTCAGCATCAGCATCTTGTTTTGCTTGTTCAATAGAACCAGATAATTTTTTAAAGGCTCTATCATCAATTACAGCATTAATAAAGTTTGAAGTATCTTCAGGTGTTCCCATTTTAAAAGATTTAACATCTTTTATAACGGCTGTTTTAATATCTCCCCAAAGGCTTTTTGGTAAGTAGGCTCTTGAAGCAGCAGAACATTTTTGTCCTTGATATTCAAAAGCTCCTCTTGAAATTGCTGTAGCAACTTCTTGTGCATTTGAAGATGGATGTGCCCAAATAAAATCTTTACCACCAGTTTCACCAACAATTCTAGGGTATGTTTTATAGTGATTCATGTTTTTACCAATAGTTTCCCAGAAACTGTTAAATACTGGAGTAGATCCTGTAAAGTGAACACCAGAGAAATCTGAACTGTTTAATAAAACATCAGTAATTGTACTAGAATTTCCAGTTACCATATTAATTACACCATCAGGTAATCCAGCAGCTTTAAATAGCTCCATAATTACTTGAGCAGAATATACTTGAGATCTTGCAGGTTTCCAAATAATTACATTCCCCATTAAAGCAGGAGCAGCAGGTAAATTACCAGCAATTGCAGTAAAGTTAAATGGAGTAATTGCATATACAAAACCTTCTAATGGACGGTATTCCATTCTATTCCAAATACCAGGAGAAGATTGTGGTTGGTTCGTATAAATTTCAGTCATAAATTTCACGTTGAAACGCAAGAAATCTATCAATTCACATGTGGCATCAATTTCAGCCTGATATACATTTTTAGATTGAGCAATCATGGTAGCGGCGGCCATTTTATATCTAAATGGTCCAGCTAATAAATCTGCAGCTTTTAAGAAAATTGCAGCTCTGTGTTCCCAGCTAGTTGCAGCCCATTTCACACGTGCTTCAGCAGCTTTTTTAACAGCTAATTCAATATGTTCTTTTTCTGCAAGATGGTATTTTCCAACACAGTGTTTATGATCGTGTGGAGGATGAATATCAACTGTATTACCAGTTCTATATTCTTTCCCACCAATATAAAAAGGAATGTCAATGTGTTCGTTAAACATTTTTTTGTAGGTCTCTAACAAAGCTTTGCGCTCTGGAGTTCCAGGTGCATACGAATTTACGGGCTCGTTTATCACTTCTGGTATTTTGTAAAATCCTGTAGCCATTATATTATTTTTTAAAAGTTTTTCTATTTAAATTTGCTTTGCAAAGTTACAAAATAGGAATCACTTTTTTTGCGACAAACTAATACTCAATATTCAAATTTTAATAGCATGTGTACCGTTACTTTTCTGCCTTTAGAAAACAATAATTTCATTTTAACTTCCAATAGAGATGAGCAAAGATCGAGAGAAACATTTGTGCCCAAAGAATATAAAGAAAATGGTGTTGAAATGTTATTTCCAAAGGATAAAACTGCAGGTGGAACTTGGATTGGTGTAAGTTCAAAAAAGAGATTGGTTTGTGTTTTAAATGGAGCATTTGAAAAGCATCAAAGAAAAAATAATTACAATAAAAGTAGAGGTGTTATTGCAAAAGAAATATTGCAAGAAAATAACTTAAAAAAGCACATTGAAAATTTAAGTTTGGAAGGAATTGAACCGTTTACGTTGGTTATTGTTGATTGGAATGATGAGCAATTGAATTTATATGAATTAATTTGGGATGAAATCACAAAGCACTATACAAAATTAGAGAATAAGCCTAAAATTTGGTCATCATCTACATTGTATAAAATTGAGATGAAAGAAACTCGAAAACAATGGTTTAAAGATTGGATTGCTTCAAATGATTTTACTTCAGAAAACATTTTAAAATTTCATCATTCTGAAATTGGAGATAAAGAACAATCTGTTTTAATGAAACGGTCGTATGTTGAAACAGTTAGTATTACTTCAGTAAAAAAGGGAAGTGATGGTATTGAAATGTTGTATGAAGATTTAGTTCATAACATAAAAGACGTTCAAAATTTTAACCCATAAGAAACGAAAGTATTGAAACTACCATAAAACCGATAACACCTAAGAATAAATAAAAGCTATTCAAAATTATAAATTTAACGAATGTTTTAATTCGGCCTTGTTGATAAAAGTAGCGTAGTGCTTTGTATAAATAAATTATAAATAGAAGAAAAATCACCCACCAAGTTGATTCCATTTCTACAAAAAAGTTCAATAAATAATAGATTATAAAAAGTAAAAATATTACAGTTTGCGTGTGGAAAACAAATACTAAATGCTCCATATATGTAAATTTTCTTCTAAAATATATAGCTTTTAAAAACAGTGTAAAAATTGGAAGAAAAATAAAAAGAGAAATAGAAATATAAGAGGTGAGTGTTCTAAAATAACTTTTCCCACCATCTAATTCTACTTGTTTTATCTTTTTGGTAATGTTTATTATTTGTTGGTAATAAAATTCATTTGCAAATGTTTTTTCGTATTCTAAACTATCTAAGGCCTGTAAATTTGAATACGTTGGAAATTTTTATGGTACTTATAAAATTCTTTAATTTTTTTATAAGTATTATTATTTGTGCTAGTTGAGTCAGAAGATATATTAAAGTCTAATACTTTGTCAGATTTTTTGTGTTCTTTCTTAATAAGCTTAAATGCCTCTCCTAAATCGGTAATTACTTTTGCTTTTGTTGAATCTTTTGAGTTTTCTTTAATGAGTTGTTCTTGAGTACTCACTAAAATAGAATCTAGTTGCTTTGTTCCTTTTTGAGTTATTGAATCTAAATTTTTAGTATTTTCTATAATGTTGTTTACTGTGTCGTTATTTTCATCAATTTTAGTTGTAATTCCTAATAATAAAAAGAAAATAATAGAAACATTTAAATACAATTGAAAAGGATTTACAAACCGAGCGCGTTTTCCTTCAATATAATCTTTTGATACTTTTCCGGGTTTTGTTAAAAGTGGAATAAAAGTTTTCCAAAAGCGAGAATTGTAAGAGAAAAAACCAGAAAATACATTACTTATAAAATGGTTAAGAGTTAGTTTTTTAGTTGTATTTTTTTTGCCCACAATATGAACAAAAATTTTCATTGCCGCTGAATGGTTTTCCACAATTTAAACATTTCAAACCTTTAGTTTGAATCACTTTTTTTGGTTTGAATTTTACAAGACTAAATTTCATGTTTAATTATGGATATTTGAAACCATTAACTGAAATGTAGGGATATTTACTTTAAATGTTTTTGTAGTTGCAAAATTCACCATAGTATAAAAACCACTCATTGCACCAATTGGTGAAGTTAAAAAGCAATTAGATGAATAGGTATGAATTTGTGATGGTTTTAAAATTGGTTTTTTTCCAATTACACCAGAACCTTCAACTACTTCAGTATTGTTTAATGAGTCAAAAATTTTCCAATGTCTTGCTAAAAGTTGTATGGTTTCATTGCTTTGATTTTCAATACTAACTTGGTAACTAAAAGCATAATAAAGCCTGTAATTTCGATAATTTGTACCTTCGAAATTAGACGTTATTGAAATTTTTATACCATTTGTTACTTGTTGTACCATAGCAGTTTATTGCTTGCTATTTTAGTCAAAGATACTAAATTTTGAATAAAAAATTAATTATTGATTTTTTTAGAATTTCCAAAACCTACACCAATAACTTGTGTGTATCGGCTTCCAAATTTAGTATAATATACTAAAACTGTATAATCATTTTCAGTTTGATAAAAAGAACCATCAATATTGTGGTTGTTTAAAATTTCATTTTCAGCTTTGGTTAGATACTGATAATTGTAAAAACCTTGTTTTAATAATAAAGTTACTTCATACAAGTTAGTTTCAGTAT
>Ga0307989_1001137_pt1 | contig 14962 bp, 12 predicted proteins | sample EllFjometagen185_FD_203164 | JGI IMG/M metagenome (GOLD analysis project Ga0307989, IMG submission 203164) | Marine microbial communities from Ellis Fjord, Antarctic Ocean - #185 | ecosystem: Environmental > Aquatic > Marine > Unclassified | place: Southern Ocean | collected 2014-10-08
CTCTGCGTAATTCCAATTAATAGTCATATTTGTTCCGTCACTCTGAACTATCTCAATCAGGTTCTCGCTAGAATGATAAACTTCTGTAACTTCGCAATAACCATAATTTCCGTTATCGGTAAGTTCCCTTAGCTCCTGTTTTATCAGCTCTTCGGGTTTTCTGCTAATGGCTGTTCTTTCAAATAACATACCATCAATTTTACTTCTTAAAGTCTTTACAGACCAAGCTTCAATTCTGCACATATGTGTATAGAAATCACGCTGTAAAGGATTTTTTATCGGGATAAGTGCTCTAAAATGTGTCCAACTCAATTGTCGTCTCAGCGAGACGACAATTTATTTTCCGTATTCAGCACACTTATTATCAAGAATGTCTTCATTAATTTAGTATTTAATTTATCATTCATAATTCACCATTCATCATTGTAGAGAACACCATTTTCTTCAAATGCTCCTCCAATAAACTCTCCAGTAATCTCGTAAAGTTTGTTGAGATTATCAGGTTTAGCAACATAGAAAGCTAATTTATCGATTCCCAATAAATCCTTGGCAGGTATTGGTTCAGGTGGAGGTTCAGATTTTTTTACAACGCAAGAACTCAAAAGAAAAGAATCCATAATATAAATCCTATTATCCTGTCTGTTTCGTTATCCGTGAAAATCTGCTCAATTCCTATCGTCTGTGTACCAAATCTTCAATATTGGGTAGCGTCAATTTATAAATTTGTTATATTTTGTTAGTCATTCTTTTTTGAAGACTAGTCTCTATCAACAAAGTACCCATACCCAACATTAGTTTTGGCACCAACTCCCAGATCGAGTATGATTTTCTTAAATAGTTCTTCCTTAACAACTGATGTAATTTTTTCATCATAATCTGTTAATTTAAATTGAAATCTGAATTTAACATCAGGTAGTATTTTTAGAAATTTAACAGGATTTGGATCCTTTAGCGGATCTGCGTGATGTGTTATGTAGTCATCAGAAAGAAACTTTTGGTCGTTGTTCAAACTTTCAAATGGAAAAGCCTCAAAGAAAATATCACGCTGATAAACTGGAATTCGTTTTCCATCCTGCTTGATTCCATCAAAGATTTGGTTTTCTAACGATTCAATATCAATATTTGCAGGAGTATTTTTAAGGATTTCTGTGATTAATCCTTTTATGTATTTCTTTCTTTCATCATTATTGCTTTTGGCTTTACCAGGAAAAACACTACGCAGCATTCCCTTGATAGATGAACCGGGAATTACAGGAATTCCTGTAGTATAATCAAAATGAAAACCAATCTTAAATTCGTTCTCAAATCCTGCTTCATGAATATAACCACTTCCAACCAGAAGTCCGGGATAAATCGTAGTAAGCTCAAAGGATTTGTTTTGAACTAAGCATGATAATATATGATCAAAATTCTGAAGTTCGGAATTAACCAGCTTACTGTTAATCGCAAGATTAATTTTGCAATCTTTGCTACCATTCATAATCCTTTGTAAAGAAGGAATAGCAATACTATTGTTCCTCCAATAGTATTGTTTATAGAATAAATATCCTAAATTTTCACTCATCAGAATTCTCCGTCTCGACTAATTTAAAAGTTCTGATTGCCAATTTTAAAGCAGTGGCAGCAATAATTATTCGGCTTTTCAATAGTCTGATTGTTGTTTTATCAGTATAGTGATTTGTGTTATTGATGACGTATTGAAAGAGAGTTTTTTCCTGTGTTGTTTCATCTTTCGTGATAATATCCAAAATTGATTTCATTACTTTTCTTCTTTCTTTGTGCTTTTGTTTTTCGTTTGAAACTATTGCCGGTAATAGACCGGATTGTATAATTGCCGCACCGAAAGAAGATATGTAGCCGTTACATTCCTTTGCTATTTTCCCATCCTTTGACAGGTGCACCTCTGCAGCTTTTAAAGCTAAAGGAGTGTATTCATCAATTTTTTTCATGATTTACTCCCTGTATTAACTTTGTGAATTGAGTATAGCCATATCCTATCGTAGCATTTGCGCCGATCTGGACGAGTTCATCTTTCCAGATTCTGTCAAACTCTGCATTATGCTTTTTTCCCAATCCAATGATACAATAAAATACTGATTCCCTTGGAACTATCTGCTCATACCATAAATTCTTGCTTTCTCCATTTTCCAGTTGATTACGGGCAATCACCGGGAGTTCCTCCGATACATTTTTGAAATCTTCTTCATTGAATACAACCAGCCCACTTCCGAATATGCTTTTAATTCTTTTTCTGTGAGCATTTGTTAGTTCAGCATCATCCAGATATTCAGCAATATGTTCTTCAATATATACAGTACCTAAACTATCAAGAGTACGAGGCTTGAAACCGGTTTCATGCTCAGCGATTTTTTTAATGCTTTCAATCAGCATTTCTAATGCTGATTTGTCATCAGGTTTCAGTTGCAGATTAAAGTCTTCCAGCCTTTCTAACATTTGCTTAATTAAAGATAACGTTGTAGCTCTGAAAAATGTTCGCTGAGAACTTCGCACTGGTAACACTAATAAGTTTGCATCAAAAAAACGATATGAACCCTGTTTTAATTTATCTCGCTCTTTGGGATCAGAGCCAAAAATATCAGTTACGATACCCGGAAAATCCTCTTCTGGAAACTTCTCTTTTAAATACTCTCGCAGAGCTCCTTTTAAACTTGATGAATGGATTTGTGGATACATTGTTACGATATCTCTTTGAACTAATTTGTCGATTACTCCAAAAGTTGTATCACCACTTCCCACATGCATGTTTGTCTTTGTTTTAATTATATAAAGTGCATAAACCATATTTTCCTCCTAAAGATAACTATTATATCCAATTTTTTTTAAGCCTTTATCTAAATCTAAAATTTCTATAACTTTGTTTTCAGCATTGGGCAAGAACACTGAACCACGAGTTATAAATGTATGTTTGTTGCTTTTATTTTTTCTTTTAAATTTGTAGTTTTTTGAATTCGACCTGATATTTCTAAAAGTAATAGTGTCTGTGAGTGTAAAATCACAGTAGTCGTAAATTGTATTTTCTACATAAGCATCACTTAAAAGAATTATCTTATTATCTTCGTGCAAATCACTGAATTGATTATTCAAAGTTCCATCAAATTTCTTAACTTTCATAAAGAAAGAAGAATTATTAGCTCCCATATATATTGTATTGCTCTCTAGTTCAAAATCAATCTCGACAATCACTCCAAAAGAGAAATCTCTCTGTAAATTATAATAGCTCTGTTTGAAAAAACTTTCTTTATCGTCTCCATCTCTTTCTTTTGTAATGCCAATTTTAATATTTTCTTTAAAAATAGCATCAAAACTTTTGTATTTTTTTGTATCTGAAATAAAACCCGAATCACAACCTTTCTTTGGATTATAGTTTGTGAAAAATGGTATTGTGTCTTTCTCATTATTTAAAAATGATTTACCTGATTCCCGACAATAAGTAAGATTTCTATCCTTAGGTGCCGAGATATAAAAAGAATCATTATTCTGTATAAGAAAAACCGGTGATAATGATTTGATAACTCCGAAATTTTCCAGTTCACCGATTCGGAAACTTTGATTGCCAATCAAACCATTCATTATTTTCACATCGTTGTATGTATATTTATTGAAGTTTTCTTTATAAACACCTTCTTGAATTAACACTTCTTTTCTTAATGTACCCAGAATTGTGGTTTGTTGTGGAAAGGGATTTGATTTGGCAAAATAATTTGCTTCATCTCCTTCTCCAAAAGTTTGTTCTCCACCAAAAAAGAAAGAAACAACTGGTTTGAATGTAATTAGAAATGTGCTCATTAGTTTCCTCCCTGTAAGAAATTCAACAAGCGTAATACACTGCAAATATATTCAATCCGCAGATCGTTATTCTCATTGTTCTTGTCATTATAATACTTGCTTACCATTATCTCATAAGTGAAATCACATATCTGATTAATATATAGTTTAGTATCTTTGTGAATCTCTTCATTAAAGTTATTTTCGAAAAAACTTTCTAATCTTGCTTTGTTTGAGCCAATATTTATAAGCATTGTCTTGTGTAGGGATAATTTATAAATTAAAGAATTAATCGTTTTTTCAGGCAAGTTAACTGTATTTGTTCCACACAATATATTTTTTAATTCTGAATATTCCTGACTTTTGAAATAGAAACAACCTTCATAGGATTTTCCGCTATGTTTCAAAACCCTGAATGCTAATGAATTTTTCTTCTTTTTGTCCGGTTCTGAATCCCAACGTTCTTTCATGCTTTTGGCTAAATATAAAAGAGAGTTTGATATTTCCAATGCTTCATTCATCGGATATTTGTAGTAGCTGATGGAAAGCCCAAATGAAAGAGTTGGTTTTACTTTTCTTTCCCCCAGTTTCTCCTCTATTAAATCTTTAAATATCTCCTTCAAATCATCAATAAGTTGAATTACACTTATATTTTTACTTACTATCGGTGCAAAGAAAAATAGATCATCACCACCTGCATATATGGTTACTCCACCATTTTTTTTAATTTTCTCATTTGCTCTTTTTGCAAATTCATAAAGCACACTTGATAAATTCAGAAAGTCATTATTTTCATTCAAATTCTTTATCGTTTCAGTCATACTATCTGCATCTGCACAAATAATGGCTATGTATTTGTGATATTGTTTGAAATTTTTAACTTCACTCTCAACATTATCATAAATTTTAGAATCATCGTCGAATTTTAAAAAACTTTTAGGCAGATTCAATTCATGCATTGCAATTTCTGGAATGGAGGGAAAAACTTGCTTTGTCTCAAAAGCATCCTTCATTATAAAAGAATGATTTACATAATAAAAGAAATCTGCCAGATAATCACAGGTTTCTTCTGAAATATATTTTTCTTGAAGTTCAAGAGTATCAAGATATTTATTCAGTTTCAGATTTACCTCTTTAAAGTTTCCAACACACTCAATTTCACAGAAATACACTTTGAAATAGTTGTTCAGATATTCAGAAATGTTTTTCGGAGTCACTGAACTATAGAAATCTCGTTTTTCTTGAATATTGGCTTTATGGATTGATAAGTGTTCCTTCAGCCTTCCTTTTGTATGATTAAGTAAGTCAGAAGATATCTTTTGCAGGATATCTTCGATAACCTGTTGTAAATATTCGAAATCTCCTTCTGAGGTTTCAAAGATCATTCGATCAGGAAATATACCGATACCAAATTTTTCATTTAATTTGCTTTTATCAAAATAAGGAATGATGAATGTTGAATCTCTGAATGCAATATCTTTTATTATGCATTTCATAATATATGAAAAAATGTAACTCGCTGCAAATAGTTCCCTCGTTTTCTTTGCTTTCATTAGAGTTTTATAAATGGGACCAATTGTTATTCCGATATAGTTAGGCATTGTTTGCTCCTTCGTAAATTGAAATTCTATTTAATTTTGCACTCTTAACCATATCAACAAGTTTTCCTCTTTTACCACTCAGGCATGAAGTATCAAGGTTATTAAAGTACTCAGCATATTTTTTCAAGAAATCTTTTAAATCAAATTTTTTGGGTGTTGAAATATGATTCTGATCTATATGTGAAAGAGAGAAAATAAAATTTAGATTTTTCATTTTTTCCGGAATCACTTCAGGAATGATTATTATATAATTATCCACTATCTTAAATGTAAGCGGTGATTTAAATCTATCTACTGTTGATTTATAAGAGATTTTCTCGTTTCTTAAATCATCTCTGAATTTTATTCCATCACAAATACCCAGCATTGCCCTCAAATAGTTTTTTGGTAATCCGTCATCGAGGATTCTAACTTCAGCATTGAAAAAATTCTCTTTTATAAAATGTTTTTCATTTCCAACCCCCAGATCATGAAAATACTGAAATAGGAACGATCTATAATAAAAAGCATTTTCACCCTTAATATGGTAATCTGGTGTTTTCTTTGGTCTCCCATTTTTGTATTGTGTTTCGCCATTGATAACTAAATTAATCATAGGATGATCAGGATTATTAATACCTGATTTCATCAGGTTGTAAATTACGGAGATATCATCAAATTGTTTATTATAATCTTTGTTCGTATCACATTCTATAAATAAAAAAAGCTCGCTGGTCGATTTAAGAACTTCCATAAAATTCCTATAATTCTCATCATCTGGATCGATGTAAAAACTTCCAAATCCTTTATTTTGTCTTGTTCCAAAATTATTAATAGCAAAGAAGAATGAAATATTTTCTTTGATAATACCGATTAACTTTTCATTAAAAGAAAAGAATTCAATAATGACAGTATTATCGTTTGGTTCAAAAATTGAGTATTTATTTTCTCCTGTTCCCATATTTCCAAAATATAATTGTTTATTAGGTTCTTCTGGACTTCCGCGAAAAACATAATTACTCTGAATCTTAATTTTATAATCCAGTGGTTTTTTATCTGCATAATCTCTTCTTGATTTCTTCTCATTCCAACCGATAAGAAATTCTTTATACTCTTCAAAATCTTCATCGAAAGCATGCTTGATAATAAACTTATCCAGTTTTGGTTTCAGCTCCGAAGCTCGTAATGTAGCACCTTTTTGTTCGTGCTGAAAATGAATTATCGGTGTATGTTGTTTCAGTTTTACAACTAATTTATTCATAATCACTCCTAATTAAAAAAACTTACTAACTAATTCGATTAACCATTTCGCTATTTTCATAAATGGTATTACTTTAAATACAATAATTACACTTAGTATTGATATTGGCAAGGTCAGCCATCTCCAAAATCTTGGCTTTTTTACTTTGATATATATAATTAAACACATTAATATTGAAGTAGGTAATAAAAGTAATAACCATGCATTATAACTAAGTAAATATGTGCTTGAGAAAAAAATATTATTAACACTTAATATCCCAACCATTAAGGTCAAAGGTAAAAAAAATGCTCCCAAAATTGTTAACTTATCAATCGATTTTGATTCCATGCGCTGATTATATGAACTAACATAATTGAATAGTTCTTCAATATCCTTTCTTAATTCCTCTTTTTGTTTGAATAGCTCCATTTGCTTCATACCCATCTGATACAACTCAATACCTTGCTCTTGTGAAGTAACTTCCGTAAACCAGATATCATTAATAAATGAAATATAATTTTCCCGTAAACTTGTTATTATCTTTATTTCTTTATTGGTTAGCCTATTTATTCGAGTTATGCAGTTGGCTAAACTTGAAGATTCTTTAGCAAACTTCAGGAGAATTGCTCTATTTATAAGCCACATTAAAGCCAAATCTTTATACTGATAACTGACATGATCTTGCAAATAAGCAGGAACACCTTCAGTAAATAAAGCTACAAGACTGTATCTAGTCACACCCCAAAGTGTTCCCCACTTATTCCATCGGTCATATGTACATTTCATCAATAGCTTATGCTTCATCGAATCTGACTGGCAAGTAGCATCGTTACCATCTACAAAACAATATTTATACCAAGTATCAATAGCTTGCATGTCGATATTATTATTTTGTTCAAAAAAGGAACTGGCATTAAATTGATAGGATACGAGTTCTTCTTTTCTAGTTTCATTTCCTGTTACGGTTGTTTTCTCTATTTGCTGAATTGATGAGTTAGAATATAAGGGATATGATGATAATATTTTTTCTCCATCTATATTGTTTATAGTATATGACACAACAAACATCCTGTCATCCAGAACATGTTCGAAATTTAGGTCATTTAAAAAATGCATAATATAGGACGCGTATTTGATTTCTTTTATTTTTTTTAAATCAGCATAATAACTGAAATCTTCTTTGGCAACTGGTTTTTCATCCAGGATTAGAGATATTTTCTTTGGCAGAAAAGCTCTTTGTGAGCCTCCATATTCACCACTAACTAATGGTAAGAATTGCGGATATATTCTTCTTGCATAATCGTTAATTTTTAGAATGGCATCAAAAGATTTCTCTATCCAATTCTCTAAATGGAAGATCAGCACACCGATGCTGAAATTTTTAAGAAGAATGAGTTCAATCCCTTTCTCAGGTATATTAAGGATATATTCTTTTTCAATATCCTGTTTGTCTTTTTTTTCTAAAATGGAGAAATTGAACTTTCCTTTCCTAAAATTCCAATAGTACTTTGTTAATAAGCATTTATTATTACTTGGAAAAAGTAGTTTCTGAACAAAAGGGTAAAAATAATTAACCTCATTAAATTTGATTTGATTCTGAAATTCCGTTAGATTTGAATCAACTTTTGATTCGCACGAATCATCTGGAATCCAATCTGGACTTAATTTTTTAATAATTTTATTTGTATCTTCGTTTATAATAAAAGGAAACATAAAAATGTGTTTTGAAATTGGATATTTAATTGGTTCACTCATTATTTTCTCCAGATTTATTCATAATTGTAATCTTCTCCCACTCTTCCCACTTCACATCAACTTTATCCGGTCCGCCTTCCAGGATAACTTCGATCTCGAATACTTCATCGATCATATAATCTTCAATACTATCGAAAAAATCCAGACCAAGGTACTGTAGAAAGGAAACAATCCAGCCAGCTAAACCGGATTCGTAGATCACCAGGCGGATCTTTACCCATTGATCAATTGGCAGAAGTGTTCCTGATTGCAGTGAACTGCCACCTGCGGCAATATAGCTGTCGGCAAAATAAATTATGGAGGAATTATCTAAATCTCGTATATCATAGCCAACTGAGCTGCCGGGTCCATTTAAAATGACGATAGCTGAACCCTGAAGAGTTTCAGGGATCAACAGCAGATCAACGTTGCCCAATAATCCCGATTGGGGTGAAATAGAATAAACTTGATCCTGGTTATTATCTTGAACGGTTACTTCTGTGGTCTTTTCCTCTACACAGCTTTGCAGTAAAAACAATACAATCATAGCTAGTAGTATTCTGAACATTTTTCCAATCATCTTTCCTCCGGTAAACTCAAATCTATATATTTCAGCCAAATTACATTTTTGAAGATAAATTGAATAACAAGTACAACATCTAAGTTCAACCAGGTTCAACAAGAATTTCAGATACATGTTGATTTGAAGAAGAGATTAATTGCTGTCAAATATTTTTTAAAATTTATTTTTCCATATTTTTATTTTGACCTTAACTTACAAAGTCATGTCATTCTATCTTCATTATTTTTCAATAATTTAAACTCCCTCATAAATCTGAGGAACAAAAAATGTATTGTCAAACAACTGATAATCATTTCTCTAACTCCAGAGGAAAGAAAATGTTTGATCCCCGATATTTTGTCCGATTCGATTTTGTTGTCTGCAAAACCATTACAAATGTTCCTTTTTATTGCGGAAAGCATCTGAATGCTATGTTCAAAGTTATGTTTCATTCTTATTTCAAGGAATTATCCGAATCGAAAATTCTCTTTCAGCTGAATGTAAAAACTATTCCTCTTGGAAATGGCAGTAGGCAGATGACAGCTGGAGAAAATGTTAATATCGTACTATCGTTTCCACCTTGCTATAAAGACACTGTACATAATATTATCACAACTCTTCAAAATAGGAATTTTGAGAGATATACGTTTCCCCTCTCTTCTCACTTTAATCCAGAGAAAACTATAAACTTCAAGAGAGCAATATGCTGCCGCTGCAACCTGGAATGGACGCTCGATTGCCAGCCAATTTTCGATGCAGATTTACAGCCTGCAATAAACCAATTGATTAGAAAAAGAGAATTTACTTTGCAGTTCCACACTCCTTTACGTTTAACAAGACTGGAAGGAGACAAGGCTGAATATCATTACTTCAATCATGAGTATTTCGACACAGAACATTTTCTAACCAGATTACTGGGTGATGACCCACACACAAATCTAAAAATGATAGATAAATATTTTACATGGATAGACTTTACCAGCAGGATTGACCAATCATACAAAGATAATCTTTCGTTAGGTGGTATTTGCGGTTATGCTACATTCAAGGGGAAACTGGATCTGGATTTAGCAAAATTCTTAGTTTATGGACAATACAATGGAATAGGCAAATCTACCACAATAGGCTTTGGCTTCTACTCAATTCTGGAATTGAAAGACCAGAATAAAATTTTCTACCCGTCAAAACCATCATTGTTAGAAAAAATTGTTACTCCAAAAAATCTTTATCAGACTCTATCAAAAATGAATAATCATTCTCCCGGGCCAGACGGCATCACAGTTGAAGATTTGAAGGAAATTTCAGATGAATACCTGCAGATATTAGCAAAGTTAATTCATGAAAAAAAATTCAAACGTTCAGAGACAATTGAATATAAAAAAATCAAATATAATCACCAGATCAGGAAAATATCCATCAGCAATATGACCGACCGTCTGATCGCTAAATTATTATCTGACGGACTGAGTAAGATTTTCGATCCTATTCTTTCAGAACAGGCCTATGCCTATCGACTTGGCCGATCTGTACAACAAGCTGTTCGCGAAGTTCAAAATAACCTCAAGCTCGGATTTTGCCACGTTATCAAAGCAGATATCACCGATTTCTTTCCATCGATCCAAACAGATAAACTCTTTAAACTATTAAATGTGCTTCTTCATAATGATGAACTCGTAACATTAGTCGAAATTCTATATTCCGATTATAAGGGATTGACCCAGGGAAATCCGCTTTCTCCTTTGTTGTCTAATATTTATATGAAAGTATTTGATGACTTGATCTGTTCGAAGCATCATCGTTACATCCGGTTTGCTGATGATATGCTCATTATGGTAAAAGAAGCAGCCGAGATTGATGGCCTGCTGCAGAAAATGAGAAGATTTCTTCAAATTCTGGACTTGGAATTGAATGAAGAGAAAACTGAAATTTTCAGAGATGTAGATAAAATTGAATTCCTGGGACAAAGAATTTCCAAATTCCGCCTTCAGAAAATTCCCACCGAAAAAGCTGAAATACAGGAAAGTTATCAATGGCTGCCGGTTTTTAATTATAATTACCGTAAAGGAATCGCCGTTTATGTAACCTTCAAAACTCACATGGTGCGAACCGAGGACACCAACTTGATAATTCATAAAGAAGATGATTCGCGAGAATCGGTTCCCTGGTCTCAAATAAATCGGTTTGTTGTTGTTGGTAGAGCCAGGATCAGTGCAGGTGCCATCCGCAAAGCTTTATATTATGGTCTGCCTGTCAGTTTCCTGTCTGTGATGGGAAAAAACATCGGCAGTTTTCATCCTAATAACAGGCTATATAATGTGAAGGATATTTATAATCCGCTGTTTCATTCTTTTAAAGAGTTTCAATTATCATTTGTGCAGTCGATCGTTCAAACAAAAATTCATAATCAAAAAATGATCCTTTCCCGCAGTAAGATCAGCGAACCAAAATTATTTAACTATAAGAATAAAATACTTCAGCTAACAGATATAGATGAAATCAGAGGTTATGAAGGAGCAGCTTCAAATCTCTATTTTCAATACATACGTGAATTAGTAAAACCATTTTCTTTCGAAAAGAGAGAATATCATCCTGCTGTTGGCCCTGTAAATGTAATGCTTTCTATTGGATACAGCTTAATTTATAATAGAATAGGTGAAGCTTTGATCAGTAATGGTTTAAATCCATATTATGGAATTTATCACTTCCCCCGGGGAAGACACATGGCGTTGGCATCGGACCTGGTAGAATGCTTCAGGTTTATTGCAGAAAGAGTGATGCTGTCATTAATTCATCTCAAGAAATTAACTCCTGATGATTTTGTGGAAGTAACAGGTATTAAGTCCAGCTACACAAAGCTTTCCGGAGAAGGTTTTAAAGCTTATCTGCATCGCTTTGAATGGATGATGAACCAGGAAATAAAACTTCAGGATTCGAACAAACCTGTGAAGTATGCGCAATTATTTGATCTGATGATCAATCGTCTAATTCGAGCAATGAGACTGGGCATTGACTTTAAACCAATAAGGATTCGTTAAGATGAATTATATCATTGCCTATGATATTGTGAATAACAGACGTCGAGCTAAAATTGCTAAATATCTGGAGAAAGTAGGCCGAAGAATTCAGAAATCAGTTTTTATTGTTGACATGGATAGCAGGAAAAGCAAAAAATTGCAGAGTGAATTGGCAGAGATAAGTGACAGGAAAGGTGTGATTCATATTTTCTCTCTATGCAGTGGCTGTTCGAAAAAAGCTCAATTTATGGGAGAGAAACCACCTGACTGCCTAATATTTTAGAACAGAGTGAGCTAAAGCCGTGTAGGAAGAAGCAATAATATATATGCAAAGATATATGTAGGCAAAGAAGAAAAGACTCACTCGATGTTAAATGGCCTTCCGGCCTGGCCGGGAGGGATTTTCAGCTCATTACATGTTATAGAGTGTGCCAGACCTGTTTATTAGATTTCGATTTGTAGTGTCTGCGGCAAATAGTCATGCTATCTGCATAGAAAACAATAGCTTATGAGTTTTACTTTGTTAGTCTTGTAATTTGTTGCAATATAACAAGTTATAAGGCGTTTGCCCAACCTGCCGGATTTATTGTAATTTTTCACTTCACTAAATAGAGGTTCGGCAAATCACTGTTATATCACTTTACATTGCAGGAAGATACAGGCAAGGTCTATTTATTGGTATTCAGTGCTGAATATATTGAGACAAATTCACAATGATAATTTTTTCTGTCTTTTTCTCACTATTTATTGGTATTCAGTGCTGAATATATTGAGACTTATCCAAAATTCAGTAAAATCGTTTGGTCGGGTACTATTTATTGGTATTCAGTGCTGAATATATTGAGACAGCCATTGGTAATAATGATCAGCTTCTGGAAGATGTCTATTTATTGGTATTCAGTGCTGAATATATTGAGACTAGAGGTTTCTGAGAGGCAATATTAGTATAATTACTATTTATTGGTATTCAGTGCTGAATATATTGAGACCAATCAAATTATTCTATACCTACGACTATGAATTTCCTATTTATTGGTATTCAGTGCTGAATATATTGAGACAAATTCATCGCTTGGTAAGAAAGCTACTATGGATTCCTATTTATTGGTATTCAGTGCTGAATATATTGAGACATTTGGATTGAAGAATGATTTTTTCGTGCAAGAATCTATTTATTGGTATTCAGTGCTGAATATATTGAGACAGCCATTCCTTCTGTTTCATTTGTGTCCATAGCAAGTCTATTTATTGGTATTCAGTGCTGAATATATTGAGACACTATTTCCCACAGGAAACGAGGATTCAATCATTTTCTGTTTATTGGTATTCAGTGCTGAATATATTGAGACCATTATTGGTAACCTGAATTGTTCCTCCATAGCGAACTATTTATTGGTATTCAGTGCTGAATATATTGAGACTCACAGTTCTTTTGAATATCAGTTTCATTTCCACTATTTATTGGTATTCAGTGCTGAATATATTGAGACTAATGCCTTTTTTCATTGAAATCTTTAATGGGTATCTATTTATTGGTATTCAGTGCTGAATATATGTATTTCGGGAATTGAAAAGAGTTGATAAAAAAAAATCCCCCTGACTTCGATTGAAATCAGGGGGATTTTTGATAATTAACCTAACTAATCACCAAGCCATTCACGAATGTCTTTTTTTGTCTTTTCCGTAAATTCAGAAAAGAGCTCATTGTTTACAACCTTTAGATACTCTCTTCCTTTCAAACTGGGAATACGAACATATCCAATAACTTGAATTGCTTTTTTAATGTAATTCTTTAATTCCCTGATAGTTTTAAGTCCGCACATTCTAACCTTGATAAGCTCAATACTGGGAAAGTTAACTAGATCATGCATTGTTTCAATTTTTACTCTCTGGCTGACTTTCAAAGCTCTTAATGAAAGATCACTTCTAGGACTTTCTTCCAGCTCCCAATCCATTGTCATAGAATAAAGATTGTCCCAATTGATCATTTCATCTGGTTTAATTCTTACTAATTCCGCCACTTTTGAAATTCGCTTTTCCACTCTATACCTCCTGTTTATGAACGTAATATCCCTGGGGATATTCGTTTTTTTCGGTGGTATAAAAACTTTCCTTAGCTCAATTTCTCCTTCATCACTTAGCAAATTACATAATGTTTTCTTTTGAATTTCAAATACACTTTTTTTTCTTGTCAGATTAAGTAAAGAGGAAATTAGTAATTTCTGTAAAAAAAATAAAAAATATTGATAAAATTGAGATTTTTTAGTTTTATCTACGAGGATGATCTCTTGAACATAGAAATGGCCAAACTGGTTTTTAATGAAATAAAAGATACAAAATTGCAACATCTTCTAATTGATCTTATTGAATATGCAATTCAATATTCCAGGATACGTACAGATTGTTTTTTAGCATCCAATGAAGAAAGAATAGAAATGGACTCAAACAGAACATCAGCGCATAACGTATTTATAGACTGCTGTAATATTTTAAGCAGGAATATGCTGAAAAATGGAGAAGATAATTCCTGGAGAAGAAAACTGGGAACAGATAGAAAAGTGATCGGTGATTTTGCATGCTATCTTCATTGTGTATTTGGTCTTCTGGCAAGATAAGCAATTTTATGATAAGACTGTTTTCAATTATATTGGATAGATAAACAAAGCATGAAAATTTTTGAATCGAATTATCACAATTACATAAGCAAGACTAATTTTTTGTTGCCATTTTGTTGCCCTAACTCACATTAAAACTTCATAACTTTTTATACTATAAATGGTTATGATGATTACTATTTATCCCTCCTAAGGATTCATTTGGTTTATATTCTCGGTCATAATTAAATCCAAAATCTTTACATTTATTACATTTATGCCTTTTCACTTTCACCTCTCTTACTTATTTATTTAAGTTCATCCATCCACTCTTCCATTATCATCACCATTGCAAAAGTATCAAGTTCACAATATTTCAAAAGACCATTAATAACCTGATTTCTTTCTTGTTCAGACATATCTGTGAATTGTATTTTAGCATATGCCGT
>Ga0307989_1001138_pt1 | contig 14961 bp, 9 predicted proteins | sample EllFjometagen185_FD_203164 | JGI IMG/M metagenome (GOLD analysis project Ga0307989, IMG submission 203164) | Marine microbial communities from Ellis Fjord, Antarctic Ocean - #185 | ecosystem: Environmental > Aquatic > Marine > Unclassified | place: Southern Ocean | collected 2014-10-08
TTTTAAGTTTCAGGTTTCAGGTTTCAGGTTTTAAGTTTCAGGTTTCAGGTTTCAGGTTTCAAGTTCGCGAATATGAAACTTGAAAACACGTTAAGGCATTGTTACGAAATAACTCCACTAATCAAATCATCATCTGCAATATTTGGAATAGTTACTTTTAGATTCGGATTACTATCCATTGCTCTTTTTATAGTAGTGATAGCACCTTTGTTTCGTGCCCAATTACGGCGCGAAATTCCATTATTCACATCCCAATAAAGCATGCTGCTTAGTTTCTCGTCGGCATCATCTGTACCATCCAACAGCATACCAAAACCGCCATTAATAACTTCGCCCCAGCCAACGCCTCCACCATTATGAATACTAACCCATGTGGCACCCCGAAACGAGTCGCCAATTACATTTTGTATTGCCATATCAGCAGTAAAGCTGGATCCATCATAAATATTCGAAGTTTCGCGGAAAGGTGAATCGGTTCCACTTACATCGTGATGATCGCGACCAAGAACAACAGGTGCAGAAATTATTCCTTCTCTAATTGCCTTATTAAATGCGGAAGCAATATTGATTCTGCCGATAGCATCAGCATATAGTATTCTTGCTTGCGAGCCCACTACCAATTTGTTTTCTTTTGCTCCTTTAATCCATTGGATATTGTCAGCCATTTGACTTTTAATGTCTTCTGGCGACGATTTCAACAAATCACTAAGTACTTTGGTTGCAATATTATCGGTAATTTCAAGATCTTTGGGATTCCCTGATGTGCAAACCCATCTAAACGGGCCAAATCCAAAATCAAAAAACATGGGGCCCATAATATCCTGAACATAAGATGGGTACTTGAAATTTATCCCATCTTTATCCATCACATCAGCTCCGGCTCTTGATGCTTCGAGGAGGAAGGCATTTCCATAATCAAAAAAATATGTGCCTTTTGCTGTGTGTTTATTAATCGAATCAGCCTGTCGGCGAAGTGATTTTTTCACTTTCTCTTTGAATAAATCAGAATTTGATGCCATCAATTCGTTGGATTCATCATAAGATAATCCTGCTGGGTAATAACCACCGGCCCAAGGGTTATGTAGCGAGGTTTGGTCGGAACCTAAATCAACAAAAATATTTTCTGCATCAAATTTTTCCCAAACATCAACAATGTTACCATCATATGCAATGGAAACTACTTCTTTGTTAGCTTTAGCTTTTTTAACACGAGTTGTAAGTTCATCCAAATCACTAATTATTTCATCAACCCAACCTTGCTCATGACGTTTGTACGAAGCAAGTGGATTTACCTCTGCCGTTACCGAAACAACTCCCGAAATATTTGCTGCTTTGGGTTGTGCACCTGACATTCCTCCAAGTCCTGAAGTTAAAAATAATTTTCCTGCAAATGGATTTTCATTTGCTTTAGCAACTTTGCGAGCTGCGTTCATAACTGTTATGGTAGTGCCATGCACAATCCCTTGGGGGCCAATGTACATGTATGAACCTGCTGTCATTTGTCCGTATTGCGAAACACCCAATGCATTAAATTTTTCCCAGTCGTCCTGACTTGAGTAATTTGGAATAACCATTCCGTTGGTAACAATTACTCTGGGAGCTTTTTTATGTGATGGAAATAATCCCATAGGATGGCCCGAATACATTGTGAGAGTTTGTTCATCATTCATTGTAGCCAAATACTGCATTGTTAGTAAATATTGAGCCCAATTTTGGAAAACAGCCCCATTACCTCCATAAGTTATTAGTTCATCAGGGTGCTGAGCCACAGCAGGGTCGAGATTATTTTGAATCATTAACATTATTGCAGCTGCTTGCCTAGTATTGTGCGGGTAATCATCAATTGGCCGTGCAAACATCAAATAATCAGGCTGAAACCTGTGCATATAAATTCGTCCAAAAGTCTTTAACTCGTTGGCAAATTCGGTTGCAAGTTCGGTATGGTGCTTTGTAGGGAAATACCGTAAAGCATTTTTCAGGGCTAATCGTTTTTCGTTTTCAGTTAATACATCTTTCCTTTTTGGAGCATGGCTTACATTTTTGTTAAGCTCTTTTTTTTGAGGAAGTTCGTCTGGAATACCAGCTAATATTGCGTTCTTAAACTCTGCGTTGTTCATAATGCTAATTGTATAATTTGTTAACAAAATTAGTAATTATTTAGCTAGTTTTACAACCTGAATTTCAATAAGTTATTTAACCGCGATGTACTACGCAATGTTACGTAAGGTGTTTGCCGTCAAGCTAATAACTTTTTGGTACTTTGCTAAATACTTTGTATCCTTTGCGGTAAAAAGTTATAGGGTAGATGTTTAACCCTGCTAAATAATTACCAAAATTAGAATAATTCATGAAAAATGATAACAGAATATCTGCTGTTTTTTTATTATATTTTATCCTTTGAGTGCTTAAGGATATTAAACAAAAACTCACGAGACCTAAATAGTTGTGCTTTAACAGTTCCAAGAGGTAAGTTGAGTTCCTCTGCAATTTCATCGTACGAGTATTCTTTAAAATACCTCATCTCGATTAGTTTTTTATAATGCGGTTTTAGACGTTTAACTACCTGTTGGATTAACTGAATCTTTTGCTTATTAATAAATTGCTCTTCCGGGTTGGCAGTCGTTGTTACTACTTGCGCCGACATATCATCTTCATCTATACCGGTGTTTAGCGTAAAGCTACCTCTTTTCTTTTTCCGCATGAAATCGATACAGTTATTAGTTGCAATTTTAAAAAGCCAGGTACTAAATGCAAATTCAGGTGTGTATTGGGGTAAATTTTTAAATGCTTTACCAAATGCTTCTATTGTAAGGTCATCAGCATCATGTGGGCTACCAGTCATTTTTAGCATTGTAAAATAAAGTGAGTCACGGTATAGGTTCATCAACTCGGCATATGCATATTGGTCGCCACTACCAAGTGCTAATTTTACCAACTTAAAATCTCGCTGGCCTTTTTCCGTTAGTTTTTGATTTAATTCCAACTCTTTCTTTTTCTAATTAGACTGATTAATGTCATTATTGGCATAAGTATTACATAAAGTAAGTCGCCAAACAGCGAAAATAATAATAATTGATTTTCACTTAGCTTTGAGGCTGCTTTTTTTTGAATGAAAACTCTTATTCCCATAGTAACTACCATTATTAATAATGTGTAGGGAATTAGAGTGCCAACAATAAGTAATGTAATAAATGTTAAGTAGTATAAAAATTGACTTATGCTAAATGTTGAAAGTATTATTTTAAAAAATGTTGAGTATGAACTACCTGTTGTAAAATGCCTTTGCTTTTGCGTAAACCATGTATTGAATGTTGGCTTTGGTTGTGAGAATAAATAGCTATTTTCTGATATTTCTATCTTAGTATTTTTACTATTTGCAACTTGTTGTATGAATAAATCATCATCACCTGAGGAAATATTGTAATGAGAAGTAAACCCTTTATTCTTAAAAAATGTAGACCTTCGATAGCTAAGGTTTCTTCCAACTCCCATATACGGTTTCCCCATTAAAGCATATGAAAAATATTGCATTGCAATCATAAATGTATCATACCTAATGAGTAGGTTTAGAAAGCCGCTGGACTTATTGTATGGACCATACCCAAGTACAATATCTGTTTTTGGTGTGTAATTTTTTACCATCTCTGTAACCCAATTGCTGGAATTTGGTTTACAATCAGCATCGGTAAGAAGTAATATTTCGTTTTTTGCAGATTTTATTCCAATTGAGAGTGGGAATTTTTTACCCTTAAAAAAGTTTAAATCTTGTTCAATATTTACAACTTTAAGATGACTATTTTTGCGTTGGAAGTCTTTTAAAATCTCAGTAGTTTCATCGTTTGATGCGTGATTTACAACAATTACTTCAAAATCAGGATAATTCTGATTTAGTATATCCGGTAGATTTTTTATAAGGTTATAGTCTTCATCGTGAGCTGAAATAACAATGGAAACAGGTTGTGTGTCAGTACTATTGCTAGCATTCCCTTTGTAAAATGCAAGTCTCGAAAATATAATTAAATAATAGGCTAATTGAATTATTGATGCAAATAGGAATACAGTAATAGTTATTTGCTCAAATAGTGAGAGACCTTGTATTGAAATTGAAAAATCCAAAATAGTATATAGTATATAGATTACATGGTTATTAACAAAAAACAAAATTACAAACTTTAGCTGTAGTTTGACAAAAAATGTATTTCTTTGTACTTATATTAAGCCGCTATCAAAACTTGTAATATAAAATGTTTCTTTTATCATTGTTTCTCTTCACAAAATGATTCCATAGCTATGGCTATGTGATAATTTTCTTCATCATACAAAGAAAAAATAATTCATTTTCTAAGTACAAGTTCTAACAGAGGCTTAGTATAAAATAATTGTAAATAAAAAATGTATTTAAAATGAAACGATCACTATTAATTATTTCTGTAATTGTATTCTCAACCATGTTTACAAAAACAATGTCAGCACATTGCGAAGTTCCATGTGGTATTTACCATGATGAGTTACGAATTGAGTTAATTAAAGAACATATTCAAACCATTGAAAAAGCTATGAATCAGATTAATGAGATTCAAAGTAGTGAAATAATTAATTATAATCAACTTGTGCGATGGATAAACACAAAGGAAAAACATGCAGAATTAATACAAGAAATAGCTAACCAGTACTTTTTAACACAAAGGGTGAAGTTTGCTAATCCTTCGGATGGGGACAAATATAAAAAATACGTCAGCCAATTAACTTATCTACATCAATTAATAGTTTTTTCAATGAAAGCTAAACAGTCTACGGAGCTAAAACAAGTAGCTAACCTAAATGAAGCGTTGGCTAAATTCGAAATTTCATATTTTGGGGAGGACGCCCACCGACATGATTTAGATGGGGAACATAAATAGTAATCTATTATTTTATAACAATTTCGTGAGTAATTGTAGCTACTTTGCGTAACATTTCACTTATCCCACAATAGCGATCTTGCGATAAATTTATAGCTTTCTCAAGTTTAGCCATTGGTAAATCTTCACCGCTGAAAGTATACACAATGTGAATTTTATTATAATATTTAGGATGTTCTTCGGTTAACTCACCAGTTACTTCAACATTAAAATAATCAGGCTTAACCCTCATTTTAGTTAGTATCGAAATAACATCCATTCCGGTACAGCCCCCAAGCGAAACTAGAGTTAATGGTTTTGGGCGTGGTCCAGTATTTTTTCCGCCAACACCCTCGTCAGCATCTAATTTAATTTTAAATCCATTTGTTTCGGCTTCAAAGGCCATATCACCTGTCCAGGCTACGTTTATTTTATTGTTCATGTTTATTGTTTTAATTATAATGCAAAAATAAATTTTTTATTGGTATTATCACAATAAGAGCTTAGGCATTGCTGTACATAGTAACTTTACGTATTAGGTTGGGCATTAATGTAAATTTCAGTTAAAAAATCAATTCAAAATAACTATCTTTGTAAAACTATATTGGATTATTTCACCATATCTAACCGTAGTGTTCATCTTGCTGACGCGAGATTTTTGTACCTTTATATAATAAATTATAGAGTATAATAAGTTAACTTTATAGTATCTAAAAAATATAATTAACTGATAATTATTTTATTATGAGCTTTACTAATAATTTTGAGAAACAATCATTAACAGTACGATCATTAACAATAGTTAAAAAGATTCTTGATGAGAACCATGATATATATGAAATATTTATAACGGCAAGTTCATATGATGATGCATTAACTAATTTAAAAAAGTGGCTAATGGATTATATTAGTAATCATGAATCTGCAAAAAGATACTGTTTGAACGATAGTTCACAAACAATAAAAGAGTTATCATGGAAAGATATTGGTGTAGTCAGGCTTCTGAAATATATTGATAATGAGGGGGCAGAATATAAAGATCCTAATCGCAATAATAATATTGAAATAAGTAGTCCCATTAAAAATTTATATAATGCAATAATATATGGAAAGGGAAATTGCTCCAAGGATTTCTTTTTAGATATGCTTTTCTTATTTCGTCAGATAAATGGTCGACTAAAACAAAAATTACCTTCTGAACAAAAAATAAAACATTGGATGTCAAAATATCCATCTGGTTTATCCGAAAGAATAATTGAAATTAGAAAAGATAATAAAAGACGGATACTGAAAGTTATAATTGCAGAGTTAACATCTGGGGAACAAACTAGTAAACGTTATTTTTTTGATGAGGGTATGACCGAAGATGAAAAGTATAGTAGGGGATTAACTTGGTGGAATGATTATAAATTTCATTTACGTTTTGCTGTCAGGTCGCCTCAGCAGCTTAATAAAATGCTTGACTATTCACTTCGCCCTACTCGATTAACAATACTTAATGATGCTTATGAAAGAGGAATTCCATTTTTTATAAACCCTTATTACTTATCATTAATTGATGTAAATATTACCCCTGGTAAAACGGGTTCGGACAGGACTTTGCGTGATTATATTTTCCATAGTAAAGAGCTTGTGGAAGAATTTGGCAATATTGTGGCTTGGGAAAAGGAAGATGTTGTGGAACCTGGTAAGCCAAATGCGGCTGGTTGGGTATTACCCCCGTATAATAATGTTCACAGACGGTATCCTGAAGTTGCAATTTTTATTCCTGATACACGAGGAAGAGCTTGTGGAGGGTTATGTGTTTCGTGCCAACGTATGTATGATTTTCAAAGTGGTCATCTTAATTTTAATTTGGATAAGTTACAGCCAAAGATGACATGGAAGAAAAAGATGGCTTTGTTATTAAAATATTTTGAAGAAGATACACAGCTGCGGGATATTTTAATTACCGGTGGAGATGCATTTATGAATACTACCGAATCGCTTGAGCAAATACTGGATGGTGTTTATGATATGGCTTTGAGGAAGAAAGAAGCAAATAAGAATAGACCCGATGGTGAAAAGTATGCTGAAATAATTAGAGTAAGGCTTGGAACTAGACTTCCGGCCTTTTTACCACAACGTATTACTAAGAAATTTATAAAAGTACTTGCCGATTTTAAGGTTAGAGCTTCTAAAATAGGAATTCAACAATTTAGAGCTCAAATTCATGTTCAGTCGGCAATGGAAGTAACTCCACAAATGAAAGAAGCTGTATCACGAATATTATCAGCCGGATGGATGGTAACAAATCAGCTGGTTTTTACTACGGCAGCCTCACGTCGTGGACACAGTAACAAGCTCAGGAAAGTTCTTAACGATATTGGTGTTATACCATACTACACATTTTCTGTTAAAGGGTTCATGGAAAACTACTTCAACTTTGCTACAAACGAAAGAGCTGTACAGGAAAAAGTAGAGGAGAAGGTGTTTGGGCAGCTAGATGATAAATTAACAAGCCAAGTAGCTGAATTACACTTTGATGTAGAAAATACACAGAAGAAACTTGCCGAACTACGAAAAACCAGCCACCTTCCTTTTTTAGCAACTGACAGAAATGTTCTCAATTTGCCCGGTGTAGGCAAAAGTATGACCTTTACAACAATAGGTATTACTAATGATGGAAGAAGAATATTAGAATTTAGCCATGATCATAAGCGTAGGCATAGCCCGGTAATTGATAGTATGGGTAAAGTTGTAATTATTGAATCAAAATCAATATCAGATTTTTTGAAGCAAATGGAGACTATGGGAGAGAATCCACTCGATTATTCAACTATTTGGGGGTATTCGCTAAGCGAGACTTCTGATAGAATGTCTGTATTTCAATATCCTAATTATGATTTTAATATTACTGATGAGTTAACCAATTATGAAGCATAATTTTTTTGAAATTAGCTGGTAAAAACCACAAAAAAAACCATAACATTGTGTTATGGTTTTTTTATATTTATATAATAAATAAGTAGTATTATCTACTTACTTCAATCATTTCGTATCCTTCAACAATATCATCAACTTTAATATCATTAAAATTTTCAATATTTAAACCACATTCGTAACCGGCTGAAACTTCTTTAACGTCATCCTTAAAACGCTTTAGTGAACCTAGTAACCCTGTGTAAACAACAATTCCATCACGAATAACTCTAACCTTTGTATTGCGTTTAACCTTACCGTCAAGTACATAACAACCAGCAATTGTACCAACTTTAGTAATCCTAAAGGTTTCGCGCACTTCGATGTTGCATACAACTTTTTCTTCAATTTTTGGACTTAGCATACCCTTAATAGCAGTTTCTAACTCTTCAGTAGCCTGATAAATAATTGAGTAAAGTCGAATGTCAATTTCCTCTTTCTCAGCTAGTCGTCGAGCTTGTGCAGACGGTCTAACCTGGAATCCGATAATAATTGCATCAGAGGCTGAAGCTAACATAACATCCGATTCGGATATTGCTCCAACAGCTTTATGGATAACATTAACTTGAACTTCATCAGTTGATAATTTAATTAAAGCATCAGTTAAAGCTTCAATAGACCCATCAACATCACCCTTAACAATAACATTGAGTTCTTTAAACTCACCAATGGCAATTCTACGTCCAATTTCATCAAGAGTAAGGTGTTTTTGAGTTCTAAGACCCTGTTCGCGAATAAGTTGCTGACGTTTTGAAGCTAATATTTTCGCTTCTTTTTCATCTTTCATTCCATTAAAAATATCACCAGCCTGAGGTGCAGCAACTAAACCAAGTACTATAATCGGAGTTGAAGGACCCGCTTCAACAATGGCTTGATTTCTTTCGTTGAACATTGCTTTAACTTTACCAAAAACCGGTCCAGCAAGAAGAATATCTCCTTTTCTAAGAGTTCCGTCCTGCACAAGAATTGTAGTAACATAACCGCGTCCTTTATCGAGTGTAGCCTCAATTACAGTACCTTTTGGTAATTTGCTAGAGTTAGCTTTTAGCTCAAGCATTTCAGCTTCAAGTAATACTTTGTCAAGTAAATCATTAATACCCATACCTGTAATAGCTGATATTTCTTGTGACTGGAATTTACCACCCCAATCTTCCACAAGAATATTCATATTAGCAAGTTGTTCCTTTACTTTTTCAGCATTAGCACCTTCTTTATCCATTTTATTAATGGCAAAAATTATAGGTACTCCAGCTGCCTGAGCATGGTTAATGGCTTCTTTTGTTTGAGGCATAACGCTATCATCAGCAGCAATAACTATAATTGCAACATCAGTAACTTTAGCACCACGTGCGCGCATTGCTGTAAAGGCCTCGTGCCCAGGTGTGTCTAAAAAGGTTATCTTTTTACCTTTTTCAGTTACAACTTCGTATGCTCCAATATGCTGTGTTATTCCACCAGCTTCTCCCGATACAACATTTGCATGTCTAATATAATCAAGAAGTTTTGTTTTACCATGGTCAACGTGTCCCATTACAGTTACAATAGGTGCGCGTTCAGAAAGATTTGCCGGATCATCTTCTTCTTCGTTAACTTCAAGAGTTTCATTGTCATCAACACTAACAAAAGAGGTTTGGTATCCAAATTCCTCGGCTACAAGTACAATAGTTTCAGCATCTAGTCTTTGGTTAATAGAAACAAATAAGCCCAGTTGCATACAAGAGGTGATAATATCGGTAACCCCAACATTCATCATTGTTGCCATTTCATTGGCAGTAACAAATTCGGTAACTTTAATAATTTTCTTTTCGTCTTCTTGCTTTTGAAGTTCTTGTTGTATAGTTTCCGAAACAACCTCACGTTTTCTTTTACGGTGTTTTGCTGCTTTGGATTTACCTGAAGGTGCCAAACGAGCAAGAGTAGCTTTGATTTTTTGTTGAATTTCTTCTTCGGTAGGTTCAGTTTTTACTAACCTAGGTTTACCTTTTGTAAATGGTTTCTTTTTAAACCCACCTTTTCCTGTGTTTGTGTTACCTGGTTTGGTAACATTATCAGTTGTTTGAGGTTTTTGTTTAATGCGTTTTCGTTTCTTCTTCAGTATAACTTTTTTATCACCTGAAGAGGCAACCTTTTTCTTAGGCCAAGGTTTTTTCTCAAATTGTTTTAAGTCAATTTTTTCGCCTGTAACAACTGGTCCTGAGAGTTTTGGAATATTGGTTTTAATGAAATTATCCTCTTTTTCGTCAGTAGTAGCTACTTTTTTTTCTGGAATAGCAGTAGGAGTAGGAGTAGGTGGTTTAATAGGCTTTGGCTCAGTAGGAGCAACAATAGTTTTTTCAGGTTGCTTGGCTACAGGCTTCGTGCTTTTCTTTTTAGTTTTATCAACTTGTGGCTTAGCTTTTGTTTTATTTGTAGATACTTGCTTTGATTCTCGTTCTTTTTTCTTTTCAGCTTTTGTTTTCTTTGTTGGCCTTGTTTTTTGGTTTAAACTATCTAAGTCAATTGAACCTAAGATATTTATGTCTGATTTATCATCAGAATCATTTTCTTCCGATTTTGTCTCTACCTTTAAGACTTCTTGTTCTTCAGTTGGTTCTGCTTTTTCTTCACTTTTAGCTTCTAATAAAATTTCAGGCTCTTTTTCTGATACTGCTTTTGTTTCAGTAGCTTCATTTATTATGATTTCATCAGAAGAAGACTCCGGTATATTCTCAGTTGTATCCACATCTTGAGAATTGGTTTCAGAAATATCATCTTTGGATATTATTTCTTTTTTAGAATCAACTTCTATATTATCAGCAATTTCGTCTGTTTCAATTATCTCCTCTTTAACTTCGGAAACATCTTGTGTTGAAATATCTGAATCAGATGTAATAGGTTCTTTTGAAACAGGTTCAGGTGTAACTTCTTCTTCAACAATGGTTTCATGAGTACTTGTCTCGGGAATACTTGCCTCAGTAATACTTGTTTCTGGAATAATTTCTGGTTTAGGAATACTTTGAGCAGCAGCCTTCTTATGTTCATAAGAAACACCAGTATCCTTTATAATTAATTCCTGTTCTTCAGTAACACCTACTTCTGATTTTTTTCTTGGTACAGTCGGCTCCTCAATAGTTATTGATTCTCTACCAACATATTCCAATCCTTTTTTCAAGGCAACTTCCTTTACATATTTTTCATCTTGAAACTCTGCAGTAAGCATCTCGTACATACTAGGGTCGAGCTTGGTATTAGGTTTGCGCTCAATATCATACCCTTTTTCTGTAAGAAAACTTACTATGGTATCCAAGCTAATATTAAATTCCCGTGCAGCTTTACTTAACCTTACCACCTTATTTGTTCCTGTCATACTAATTATTTCGTTTATCCACGCAATATCATTAAGGTTTGCGTAAAAATACTATATTTATTCAAACTCAGATCTAAGAATACGCAATACTTCAAGTATTGTTTCTTCCTCAAGGTCTGTACGCGTAACTAGTTCTTTTTTATCCAGTTCAAGTACACTTTTTGCAGTATCGCAACCAATGGTTTTGAGTTCATCGATAATCCACTGGTCAATTTCATCAATAAATTCAACTAAATCAACATCTTCTGCCTCAGCATCACTGTCTCGATAAACATCAATTTCATAACCTGTTAGTTTACCCGCAAGTTTAATATTAAACCCTCCTTTACCAATAGCTAACGAAACCTGATCGGGTTTCATAAAAACTTCAGCTCTATTGGTTTCGTCATCTAATTTAATTGAAGTTATTTTTGCAGGAGATAGCGAACGCTGAATAAACAATGAATTGTTATTTGTAAAGTTAATAACATCTATGTTCTCATTCTTAAGTTCGCGTACAATACCATGAATTCTAGAACCTTTCATCCCAACGCATGCACCAACGGGGTCAATACGGTCGTCATACGATTCAACAGCAATTTTTGCACGTTCACCTGGTACTCTAACTATATTTTTGATTGTAATTAAGCCATCATAAACCTCTGGCACTTCTGCTTCAAAAAGTCTTTCAAGAAATATTGTTGATGTTCTTGAAAGAATGATAACAGGAGTGTTATTTCTCATGTCAACTCTTAACACAATTGCTCGTGTGGAATCACCTTTTCTAAAATAATCAGACGGAATTTGCTCTGACTTAGGTAAAATTAGTTCAATACCTTCATCATCAATAAGAAGTATTTCTTTTTTCCAAACTTGATATACTTCCCCGGTGATAATATCGCCAATACGTTCTTTATATTTTTTATAGATATTATCCTTTTCATAATCAAGTATCCTTGACGACAAGTTTTGTCTTATTGATAGTACCTCACGGCGACCAAAATCAGCAAGTTGTATTTGTTTTGAAAATTCTTCCCCTACCTCAAAGTCAGGTTCAATTTTTATAGCATCAGAAAAAGCTATTTGTAGATTTTCGTCTTCTACTTCTCCGTCTCCAACTATTTCTCTATAATGCCAAATTTCGAGGTCTCCCTTGTCAATATTTACAATTATATCAAATTTGCTTTCTTCACCAAACTTTTTTGTAAGCATACTATGAAAAACATCTTCCAAGATACGCATCATGGTTTCCCGGTCAATATTTTTAAATTCTTTAAACTCAGAAAAAGTTTCAACAAGATTCATATTCTCCATCGCTACTCGTTTTTTCAGTATTGTTAAAAAGTAATTACTCTTTTAGTTTCTTTAATATCAGTCATTTGAATGGTAATTACCTCCCCATATACTGTATTTTTATTTTTTTTATTCTTGCGCTTTATCTCTTCAAGTAAACTTACATGTTCATTATCAGCGCTTTTTAAGATGCCTCTTATTTTTTCTCCATCATTCTTTATAATGCTTACACTTTTTTCCATATTATTAGTGTATTGCCTGAGAATCGTAAACGGAAAATCAACTCCTCCTGAAGAAACACTTAATTCAAAATCTTCATCATCACGATCTAGACTGCTTTCAATATAACGACTAACTTCAATACAATTCTTAATTGTTACTCCATTATCACCATCTATAAATACTTTAATATTATTATCAGTACTTATATTGACGCCAACGATAAATCTGTCGCTATCAAACAAACAATCGTTCACTAACTTTGTTATGTATTTTTTTTTAATCATTTCAAAAAAAGAGGGGACTATCGCCCCCTTCACCATTTAGTCTATCTCGTGTTGTCCGACCAGGGCTCGAACCTGAACAGGCAGAATCAAAATCTGCAGTGCTACCATTACACCATCGGACAATTTGCGCGGCAAAGATAATCCATTTTTCTTTATTACAAACTTTTATGTTGAATTTATTAAATTCTGTTAAAAACAATGTGATTTTAAATATATATATGACTAAAATGTATATTTTCGCATCGAAATATGGAAATATTAATCAGGGTAATTATACTATAATGGAAAATTTTAAGAAATTTAATAATCTAGTAGGTTGGATTGTTTTTGCAATTGCGACATCTGTTTATTTTTTAACTCTTGAGCCTACTGCAAGTTGGTGGGATTGTGGAGAATACATTGCAACAGCATTTAAATTGCAAGTTGGGCATCCTCCAGGGGCACCTTTGTTTCAGTTATTGGGGCGCTTTTTTTCGCTTTTTGCTTTTGGTGACTTATCTAACGTAGCCCTTATGATTAATGTTATGTCAGCATTATCAAGCAGCTTTACCATTTTGTTCCTTTTTTGGACAATTACAATGCTTGCAAAAAAGATAATGATGAAATCAGACAGCAAATTTCCTGCTGTAGCTGAAGGCTGGGCTATTATTGGCGCAGGTGTTGTTGGCTCACTAGCCTATACTTTTAGCGATTCATTTTGGTTTTCGGCAGTTGAAGGAGAGGTGTATGCCATGTCCTCGTTGTTTACAGCCATTGTTTTTTGGGCAATTCTTAGATGGGAAGAGGTGGCAGATAAACGTACCGGGTTCCGCTGGATACTTTTGATATCTTATATAATGGGTCTTTCAATAGGGGTTCATCTACTAAACTTGCTTGCTATACCGGCAATTGTTTACGTTTATTATTACAAAAAACATACATATTCTCTTAAAGGGTTTATTACTGCTGGCGTTCTTTCTTTGGTAATTATTGTACTTATAATGTATGTTATTATGCCTGGGATTGTTGAGCTTGCCGGCTCGTTTGAGCTTTTCTTTGTAAATAGTTTGGGCTTGCCATTTAACTCGGGAACCATTGTTTACTTCTTATTGATTACCATAATTATTGTGGGAGGATTATTTTATACCCATACTAAAGGTAAAGTTATATTTAATACAATAATACTTGCATTCTTGTTTATACTAATTGGGTATTCATCATTCTTTATGTTGGTTATTAGAGCTAATGCTAATACGCCTATTAATGAAAATGACCCAAAAGATGCAGTTAGTTTGCTATCTTATTTAAATAGAGAACAGTATGGTACATGGCCAATATTCTATGGTCAATATTACAACGCACCTATTGTTGATCATGCTGATGGTAATCCTGTTTATATGCAAGACGAAAAAAATGGAAAATATGTAATTAAAGATGATAGAAAAGGTACTATTCCTGTTTATGATGATCGATTTATGACAATTTTTCCTCGTATGTGGAGCAATACAAAACCTGCACACATATCTCTATATGAACATTTTGGTGAAATTGAAGGAGTGCCAATAAGCGTCCCTGATGGTAAAGGAGGAACTAAGGTATTGTACCGTCCAACATTTGGTGAAAACTTGAAGTATTTCTTCTCATACCAATTTAGTCATATGTATTTGAGGTATTTCTTATGGAACTTTGCAGGAAGGCAGAATAATATTGAAAGTCAGGGTGAAATACAACATGGAAATTGGATAAGCGGTATAGGTTTTATTGACTCTATGCGTCTAGGCGATCAGAATAATCTTCCGTCAAGTATGCAGAATCCAGCAAAAACTCATTTTTATTTTCTTCCATTGATATTGGGAATCATAGGTTTCTTATTTCAATTAAGCCGTAGTAAAGGAGATACATGGGTTGTTACCTTGATGTTTATTATGACCGGACTTGCAATTATAGTGTATCTTAATCAAACACCATTGCAGCCTAGAGAGCGTGATTATGCATATGCAGGATCGTTTTATGCATT
>Ga0307989_1001139_pt1 | contig 14947 bp, 31 predicted proteins | sample EllFjometagen185_FD_203164 | JGI IMG/M metagenome (GOLD analysis project Ga0307989, IMG submission 203164) | Marine microbial communities from Ellis Fjord, Antarctic Ocean - #185 | ecosystem: Environmental > Aquatic > Marine > Unclassified | place: Southern Ocean | collected 2014-10-08
AGAATAATTTATTATACAAAATTATTCTTTTTTTGTCAAGACCCGAAACTTTCAACGTGATCTGAAACTTTAAGGCTCCAATCATTAACAGAGAAAGTCAGTTCATTAAAATCATTTTCAAACGGATAATTGTTGTCAAGAAAATTAGTATTATCCAAAACTTCCCACATAGTATTTATTCTATCAAAAAGATTTGACAATTCATAAATTAAATCCGCCATCTTTTCCTGTTTTTTCTTTTCACGGATTTTATTTCTACGTCCCTTTTCAAGTGTTACTTTCATAACAATTTTTTTCAAAGTCTCATCATCCAATTCTTTTATGTTATCAAAATTAACTTCCAAATTAAACCACCTTTATTTTTCTTACTTTATTATACTTAATTATTCTTTTTTTGTCAATACCTTAATAAAAGATATGAGCAATAATTCCAAAAATTATTATTACAATAATAGTAATAATTGAAAGCCTAAGTTCAAATTGTGCTTTATTCATTCTTACCTCATTTTACAATATTATTCTTTTTTTGTCAAGTGTATTTATAAAACCATAATAATGTATTTTTCTATGGCAATTTGAACATAAGATAATGCACTTATCAATTTCTAACATTATTCTCAGAATGCTTCTATCTCTTCCATCTCTTCCAATATTAAAACTTTTTTCTACTGTATTTTTATGGTGAAAATCCAAACAAGAATTATCACTTTCACCACAACATAAACAACTATGATTTTTTTTATACTCTGAAATAAAACTTGTTTTTTTATTTCTTAAAATATTTTTTGACGTAATCATTTTTACCTCTTGAAACATTTTACAAGATTATTCTTTTTTTGTCAATAGTATTTTTTCAATCGTTTCAATACTATTGACAGAATCAGAAACAAAAGAACCATATTTTTTTTGTTTTAATAATCCGGCATATTCTCTTGTAATTTTTTTAATATCTTTCAAAGATAAAAAGACCGTTACAGGGAATAAAAATGTCATAATTACTTTTCCAAAAATATTTATATATCTTTCCATAATAAAAGAATTATCTTGTATATAATATTCATACTTTTGAAAAAACTTTATTCTTCTTTTTGAAAATAATTCATTATGATTTTTTCTTGATAAAAATATTTGTTTATATCCCATATCAATTTTATTTTTATATTTATACAATTTTTACCTCTTGAAACATTTTACAAGATTATTCTTTTTTTGTCAATACCTAATTACATCAATTCCATAATATAATCAGGTTCCAAACCAAAATATTCTTCACAAACATATTCAGCAGAATCCATATCACCATCTGATAAATATTCATTCATAGCGTCAGTCGCTTCACTAATTAAATCATCTGCATTTTTTTCAGTCATATTATCTCTTCTCATCAAAATCTGTTTTATAGTTTCTGTCATTGTGACCCCTTACATTATTTTATCAAATTATTCTTTTTTTGTCAAGTCCACTTCATTTACTGTAATAATAACTTTTTCATAATCTTTCATAATTTTGATTCTATCATTTATTACGTCAAGATTATCAGTTTCAAAATATTCTACAAGATCATTATTTTCTTGAACTTCCATTTTATATTTCATTCTTTTCATAATCACCTCTTGAAACATTTTATCAAATTATTCTTTTTTTGTCAATCCTATTCTTTACAAGATACACTTTTAAAAATGTATCCAATAAAGAATAATTTATTATACTAAATTATTCTTTTTTTGTCAACCCTACATAAATAAACTGTAAATAAATCCAGTGAATAAAAACAAAGTATTTACTACAAAACTTGTAATAATAGTTTTTGACAATTTCACTTTTTCATTATCTACTATATCAGAAACTGTAAACCCTTTCAAAAAAGATACTACTATCATAATCCCGATTGACTGAATTAGATTTATTCCAAAAAACCCTAATGGAATTAAAAACCATAACCATAATTTCGTAAATACAAAACCTTTGAAAACTGTCAACCCTATATTAGTTATTACTCCAAGACCAATTTTTCCTAAACCATTTTTTATTTCTTCCATATTTTACCCCTTATTTTACAAGATTATTCTTTTTCTGTCAAGTCTCTCTTTATTCCAAAGTCGCTTTTTTTATATTCTGATATTTCTTTTTTTAACCTTTCAATCAATTTTTCATTATCAACTTTTTTATTTTTATCAATTTTCAAATCATTTAATTTCATTGTAACCTCTTACATTATTTTACAAGATTATTCTTTTTCTGTCAAGATCAGTATTTTAGTACTGATCTTTTTTTCGGGCATTCTCCTGTAATTTTTTAATTCTTAATTTCCATTCTGGAGAATTGACATTATTTTGAATTGTAATATTTCTTGAGTAATGTCTTTTTTTACTGTTTGATTTTGTAGTATCAATTCCTTTCCGCCCTCTATTTTTTACGGGACTTTTATGTAATCCAAAAGTTTCTAATCTTATTGCTGCTTTTTTGATTTGTTCAATTTCAATTCTATCAGTTAAACTCATTTTAAACCCCTTAATTTTTTTCTTATCTTATTATACAAGATTATTCTTTTTTTGTCAACTACAATCCAAAATCAACATTTACAGAAATATCAAGATTTAATTCACTTTCTGTTTCTATATCAAAAACTCTATTAAAATCACTATTCCATAAACCGTTTAAAAACATATATTCAATTTCTGAAAATAAATCTTTCTCATCTTTGAAAAATTTTACACCCATATTATTTTCATCTGTCATTACAAACTTATTCATTTTTAATCCCCTTAATTTTTTTCTTATCTTATTTTATCAAATTATTCTTTTTCTGTCAAGTCAATAACATGTAAATATTTTATATCAAAAGAATAGATAACTCCATCAAATCCATCAATAAAATAACCTTCAAAAAAATCAATATGCTTTTTTGGAGTTTTTGTGATTTCAGATATTATATTTTTTACAATATCTATATCTTTCATATCATCATCAACTTTTACAATTTCAGAACTTCCTTCATATAAATCACGATTGTAATAAAAAGTAACTTTTTTCATAACTTCCATTTTTACCCCTCACAATATTTTACAAGATTATTCTTTTTATGTCAAGATACTCTTTATAAGATACACTTAATAAAAATGTATCCAATAAAGAATAATTGATTATATACAATTATTCTTTTTTTGTCAATTCCAATTCTACAAGATCTTTCATTATTAAATCCGCCAAGTACTCAATCGCTATATCTAAGTCACTATTCATTTTAAACCCCTTAATTTTTCTTACTTTATTTTACAAGATTATTCTTTTTATGTCAATCCCTATTTTGAATATCTGTAATATGTAATTTCTAATTGTAAATAAAATAAATTGATTCTTACACTATACTCTTTATAAGATACACTTAATAAAAATGTATCCTTATCTTCCCATTTACAAAATGTTAGTGATAACAGTAAATAAAACTCACTTATCTTTTTTTCAAAATCAAATGTCAATATATTTTTTCTTTTCATTTTAAACCCCTTAATTTTTCTTACTTTATATTACAAGATTATTCTTTTTATGTCAATACCTATTTTGAATATCTGTAATATGTAATTTCTAATTGTAAATAAAATAAATTGATTCTTATACTATACCATGTCAAAGAATTATCTTGATTTTTACTTTTATAAAATGTTAGTGCTAATAGTAAATAAAATTCACTTATCTTTTTTTCAAAATCAAATGTTAATTTATTTTTTCTTTTCATTTTAAACCCCTTAATTTTTCTTACCTTATTTTACAAGATTATTCTTTTTATGTCAATCCCTATAGAAAATTAGTAAACCACTTTTTTAAACTCATTTTTTTAATTTTTACAATCAAAATTGATATTATAAAAAAACCACTAACAAACATAATTCCAAAAAAATCACTATTCATATTTTTTTCTCCTATCTTATTTTACAAGATTATTCTTTTTATGTCAATCTCATAATCATTTTTTTAATGTAAGATTTTTTTACCTTACTCCAACATTTTACAAGATTATTCTTTTTTTGTCAACTCCTTTATATTTATTTTAAAAAGTTGTTTTTTTGAATATATATAAAAATATATCAATATTTTACCTCTAATACCTCCAATACCTCCAATATGTCCATTATCTCCATTATCTCCACTATATATGAAAAAATATATGTTGGAAGTGGTATGACATTATAGAATTATTTTTTTTAATTTCTTGAAAATAAATATTTTTTTTAATTTCTTGAAAATAAATATTTTTTTATTTTGTTTGTTTTACGGTGTTTCGTCAAACGATAAGTTTGAGAAGATGAGACGAAACCCCGACGACGCTAAACGTCCAAGGGGTTTGTCTTATTTGAAAAGATGTATCTATCTAAATATAAAGTAAATTAGCAACATAATAAATATAACAAACAAAGGGAAAAAGAATAAAACCATTCCGACTGTTTTCCAAGGTGTACCAATTAAAACTACGATTCCAATTATTGAAACTAAAGTATATTTGTCTTTGAAATCAAACTGCAATTTTTCCTTCTTGCAACGCAGTAACTCTCTTAGGGAATATAATTTCTTTACCATTTTTATGAAGCTCCTTATTATATCTTGTATAAACTTCTGTCTTTATATCAAAGAATAAATACGCATCATTAAGCCTTAAAAGTATATGTCCATCGTCTTGCATTTTTATAATATAAACCTTGTTCTTACCAATGTCATTTCTAAGGAACTGAACAGATTTTCCTTTTTGAATAACTCTTCCTTTTTTACTAACCTTACTTCTGGATATATCAAAGAGTTCTTTTACTAATTTTTTTCCTGCTTTCCCAAGCCAATCTTTCATACTTTCTCTTGCTTCTTTAATAGCAAGAAAACCACTTTTCTTTTTGGACTCTTCTGTTGAAATTGTGAGTCCGTCATATGTAACCTTTGAAGCATCATTTTTAGTATAGAACTGAACCCAAGTTATTTTCCCACCTACAGGTTTATTAAGAAATTTTTCAGCCATTACACTTTCTTTTTCAGTTCCAATGTAGAGAGACTTAGCATTTGCCTTGTAAACATAAAATTTGTCTTTGCCTCTTACAACAATAGCCCCAACAAAAGCATTTTCTTGTGTTAATTTTTCCATTGCCATATTTTTATTCCCCCTATATATATTATACAATATTATTCTTTTTTTGTCAAGCACATTGTTTAACGTTTAAGCATTTATCTCTTCTTATAATCCATTTTGAAATCCCAACTTCTTCCTCTGAAGATACAATATTTAACATTTCCTCAGAAGGATCATTAATAAAATCTATATAGCGATGGTCTATTTTTAGTAAGTCTAACACAACATCACTTTGTTTAATCTGTTGATCGTTGTTTATCGCATCTCTATCGTAAAATAAATCTTTCATTAAATTGTGAATATGCAAGCACATCCATTTCTCAGTTTCTTCTTCTCTTTCTTTTATCTCTTTCTTTGTAGGTTTCGATTTTTCTTTACCTACTTCTATTTTTTTAATTATTTTTTTAATATTCTTTTCGTTTGTAACCTTTTTTTTATTTATAACTTTTTTTAATATAGCAATATGTCTATCGAAATGTTTTCTATTATCTGATTCATTTAATATTGAAAAATTAGTTTGTTCAAATCCACTTATTATATCTAACTCAGCAATTCCAAAATCTGCCCTTTTTAAGAGAGAATAGTTTGAATTAAAAAAATTCCATCCTCCATTTTCAGTCAAAACATTAAAACAAAAATTGTAAAAATAAAGGTGTTCTTTAAAATCATCATAAGAAAGAAGAATAGTTAATTTATTATCTATCACATAGAAAGTTTTTTCGTTTAACATCTCAATGAATAAACTCGTTCTTTTTCTTAATGATTTGTAGAATTCTCTATTTCTTTTAATTGAATCCATTTCTTTTTTTAGTTTTTTTTCTTCTTTTATTGCTTCTACTGACCTTTTTTTGTTTATAGTATTATCTTTTTTTACATATTTTTGAAAATGTAATTCTGGTAGATTTAACTCTTCAACCTCATCTTTTCTAGCGTTAGCCATATTAAATACAGGGTCTATTTTATTTATATAATATAATTCATAAATATCCATCAATGTTTTATTACTAACTTCAGCATAATATATCTCACTTATTTCATCTTTATGTCCTGCTTTAGATAAGTGTGACTTCTGCCTTGTTTCCATATTGACAGTTCTTCCAATATAAATTATTTCATTGTTTATATTTCTATGTTGATATATATAAAAAGACATATTTTTATTCCCCCTATATATATTATACCAAATTATTCTTTTTTTGTCAAGTCTTAGATAGATACTGTAAAGATAATTTAAACAGGAGACAATATGACTTATTTTGAAAACCTAAATGAAGAAGATAAAAAGATAGTTGAAATGATAGCTGAGAGTTCTAATATAGATATGAAAAAATTACAAGAAGATATGCTGCTAAGCGAAGCACCTACAGTTACAGGTTCTACAAACCATCCAGATGTAGTTCTTCCTTTAATTACATATGTTCAGCAGGACTTAGTGGCTAAAGATTTAGTCGACATCCAACCTATCCAACTTAAAGAAGGAAAAGTTTACGGATTAGATATACAAGATACAGCTGGAAATGTAATTTCCGGAACGTCAGCAGTAGGAACATTTAATGATGCCTTCTCTGAAATAGCTGAAAATACAGATGTACCAACTTTAGTCCTTAAACTAAAAGTAGCATCAGTAGTTGCTAAAACAAGAAAAGCACAATTGAACTACTCTCAAGAACTATCTCAAGACTTTAAAATCTTGAAGTATAACTTTGAAACAGAAAAACTTAAAGCTATCGGAACTGAAATTGCTGCTGGTATTGATTTTGATATCATAGAAGCAATCGTTGCTCACTCTGATCACCATACTCCAATTACTTATGTTTGGGATTATACAACAGCTACTGATGATTATTTAAGTCAACTTTATGAATTAAAAGTAGCAATCATGAAAGCATCAGGTGCAATCGCTGCTGCTACAAGAAAAGGATTAGCAAATTTCGTTATAGTTCCTGTTCTTGTTCAACCAGTAGTAAGTTCAATGCCAGGTTTCGTTTCAATAGATGAACCAAAACTTGGACCTTTAAGCAAAATTGGTAAGCTTGATTATTTAGATGTTTATGTAAATACTTTTGACACATCAACTTACAACATGTATGTTGGAAAGAAGCCTACCGGAAACCTAAAGTCTGGTATTGTTTATTCTCCATATAAAATTGATACATTACCTGTTGTTACAGATGCTGAAGATTTTACTTTATCTCAAGCAATCTTTAATAGATATGGTATAACTAAAATAGATGGTGGAAATACTATGTATCACAAAGTAATAGTTACTCCTACTGCAGGATTTCCTTATTAAATAAAAAAAGACACTCAATCAAGAGTGTCTTTTTTATTGTCTAATTCTAACATCAAATCAAAATCATCATCATTCTGTATACTGATTAAAATATTATTATCAGCCATTACATCTCCAAGATCTTCAAGCACCTCAGATAATACAGATCTTTTTATTAACATTACTGCTGTTGGTTTATTCATAGTAATTTCTTCATAAACTGACCTTCTGTTATAACTTCAATTCCTAAAGAAGTTGCTTTTTTGTTCTTAGAACTTTCAGACATATTATCATTATTGACCAAGTAGTCTAATCCTTTTGATACTCCTGATTTTGAAATCCCTCCATTCTTTATTACTAAGTCTTGTGCTTCTGCTCTTGTCATGTTCTCAAGTTTTCCAGTAAAACAGAAACTATCTCCATTTAATTTATCCATATTTTCTTCTTCCTCCTCGTTAATTATTATTGGTTCTTTTATACTAACATAATTAGTTAAAGTATTCATTTCTTCATAAAGATCAATTAAAGCATCTTCAAGTATATCTGCCCTAACCGTACTAAATCCATCTATTTTTTCAAGATCTTCTATATGTGCTTTATATAATTTATCTAATGTATCATATCCTGCATCAACTGCAAACTTAACAACACCTTCACCAATTCCTTCTATATCAAAACCAGCAACAAATGTTTCTAATTTCAATTCTTTTATTTTATAAAGGTTGTCAAATGCTTTCTGAGTTGCTTTTTTTAGATTAGTAGTGTTTATTAAATCTTCCATATCTATTATATATAAATCAATTATATCATCTACAAATCCTTCATCAAATAGATGATTCATTAGAGCAGGACCAAATCCTTTTACACCAGTTTTATCTAACCATTTTTTTACTCTATGAAATTTTCTTCCACCACAATCTAAGTTAGGACAATAAACTCTTGTCCCTGTAACAACTAATTCTGTTTCACAAACTTCACATTTAGTTGGAGTAGCAACCATATATCCATCATTATCATTAACAACCTTTAATATTTGTGGAATTATTTCATTTGCTTTTCTAATTAAAACATCATCACCAACCATAATACCTAATTTTTTTATGTTATCTAGGTTTGCCAAAGAAGCTCGTTTAACAATGCTTCCTAATAAATCAACAGGTTCAAGTGCTGCCAATGGAGAATAATTATATCCATTGCGCTGCCAAATTATATTGTTTAATCTTGTAACAACTTCTTCTGTCTCAAATTTAAAAGCTCTTTGATATTCTGGACGTTTTCTTAATAAATCTGTTTCAACTATTATGTTCTGTTTTAATACAATACCATCAATTGAAACATCTAAATTATCTCTTGTTAAAATAATATCATCTCTTTGTTCTAATACTTCTTCTGGAGTATTACATACTCTTGTTTCTACTCTATTAAAATAATTTTCAGTAAGAAAGAAAATTTTCTTTGCCTCTGTATCGAAAAGTCTTGATGTTGAAAAAACATCATAAGAGATAACTGTTAAGTATTCACTGTCAACCCCACTCTTTCTTTTAGTAATTCCTGAAGCCATATTTCTTGGATTTTTTGCGTCGCTAAAATGCTTTTCAAAGATTTCATTAAACATAATAATTTCGCCTCTAACGGCACCATTAAAGTCTTCATCTTCTAAGGTAACAGGGACACCTTTCATTTTAATTACATTAGGAGTGACATCATCTCCGATAATTCCATCACCTCTTGTAACCGCTTTTATTAATTTTCCGCTTTCGTACTGAAGTTCAATAGACAAGCCATCTAATTTATGTTGAACAAGTAAAGGAAATTTAATATTCTTAATTCTTAACCAATCTTTGAAATCTTTTTCGTTATTAAATTTGTCTTGACTTCCCATCATCATATTGTGATTTGCTTTGGGCCATCCAGCCCAAGAAGTATCTCCTACGTCCTTAAGCAATGGAGATTTTGGACTTTCTTTTTTTAGTTGATCCCATAGAGCATCAAATTCAGCATCAGTTATTTCTTGTTCTTCGTTGTAATATTTGTTTTGGTGATATTTTATTTTTTCTTCTAAAGTCATTTGTCCCTCTTAAATAATTATATCATATTATTCTTTTTTTGTCAAGCTTCATCTTCTGCAGTCTTCATGTAACCAGACATTGAATCAAGAATTGCACCTTTTCTTGCATCACCAACTCTATTATTTATTGCTCTGAAGAGAGTAGATGTTCCAATTGCATCAGCAGAATAATTTGCTGTATTATTACCACTATATCCCATTTTAGCACCATCACCAAAACTATCAATATTTGCACCTAAGAAAATAAATTCCCATTTGTAAGTATCTTCTTGAAGTTTAACCATTTCTTTGATTTTATCAGCAGTATACTCTTGTGAATTATTTTCATCACCATCTGTAGTAATAAGAAATATTACTTTATGAGGTCTATCTTCTTCATTCATTCCTGCTAATCTTCCACCAACTGAAGTAATTGTTTTTCCAACAGCATCTAATAAAGATGTCATTCCACGAGCATAATAATCTTTACTATTTAAAGATCTTACTTTTTTAATATCTACTGCTTCATGCAATACTTCATATTGGTCGTCAAACAAAACTACTGTTAAATTAGCTTCTCCAGCTTCTTCTTTTTGTTTATCAATAAATCCATTAAACCCTCCAATAGTATCATCTTGAAGACCTCTCATACTTCCACTTCTATCAAGTATGGCAACAATTTCTGTTAAATTTTTATTCATCTATTTTCTCCTTTAATTTTATTAATTAAATCGTTATATAATTCTTCATTATCAATTTTTACTGAATTGGCATAAGCTTCCAATGCTACTAAAGCATGCGGATCTTTGTCAATTCTTAATATAAAATAATCTGGAATGTCTCCTTCTTCTCTTTCTGATTTATTAGACCTTTTGACAATATATCTATTATTTTCTAATCCACCTGTTTTATATCCCATTATATCTCCTTTTCATTATATAAATTAGCAAATTTTTCCCAAATTTCCTTTACTTTCAAAAATTCTTCTTCTGTTTCAGCAATTGCAATAGTCTCTAATTCTTTGGATGCTACTAAGGTAAAAATATTACCTTTAAATCTTTTTCCATCCTCAATCACTAAAACTAATCTAAAAGGTTTAAATCCAAATCCAAGAACAAAGTCATGATAAGGACCTCCTCTTAAACATATTACTTTTCTTTCTATTCCAGTTCCTTCAACTTCAATATCTATATTTATTGGCTGAACGCTTAATAACTCTGCTGCTATTTTATTAGGATATGTATCTCTAATAAGAGTTTTATTTAATTCCATATTTTCAACATTGACATTGTTTCTTCTCTATTATATCCAACTGAAATGATATCAATATCTACTCCAACATATTGTTCTATAAATTCAATATATTTTAAAGCATTATTTGGTAAACCTGTTCTATGAGTTATATCAGTAGTTATAGTGTTCCATCCTTTTAATTTACTATATAAAGGTTTTACTTTTTCTAAATCTTCTATATTTGAAGGAAATTCACTTACTCTTTTCCCATCAATTTCATAACCATCACAAACCTTAATTGTATCCATTGTATCTAATACATCCAAATGTGTTAAAACCAAACTATCTATTCCATTTACTAATACACTATATTTTAAAGCAACTAAATCTAAATAACCAACATCTCTTGGTCTTCCAGTTGTTACTCCATATTCTCTTCCAGTGTCTCTTATATATTGAGCAAGTTCTTCATCAGTGAATTTAGTTGGGAAAGGTCCATTTCCTACTTTACTTTGATATGCTTTGAAAACACCAAATGTTCTATCAATATCAGTAACACCAATACCACCACCAGAACTTGCACCAGCTGAAATAGCTGACCCAGAACTTACAAAAGGATAAGTACCAACATCTAAATCCAATAAAGCACCTTGTGCTCCTTCAAATAATATACTCTTATCTTTGTATTGTTCCATAAAATAAGGAAGATTTACAATAGTAATTCCATCAATTAATTGAATTATAACTGACTCAGATACTCTTTTCCCAATTCTACCTGCTTTATATTCATAAGCTATTCCAATGCCTCTACCTGTTGTTCCAATTGGATTATTCCTTTTACTATCTCTTTCAATATCTAATGTTTTATAATGGTTATAAATCATATGTGCTCTGTCAGAAATGAATATTCTTCCTTTCCAATCAATTCCTTGTTCTGTTAAAATATCTAATTCTGTTTGTAAATCATCTACATCAATAACCATTCCAGTTCCTAATACAACATCTGTATGAGGATAAATTATTCCAGATGGTATTAAATGTAGTTTATAAGTTTTATCATCTGTTACAATTGTGTGCCCAGCGTTTGCACCGCCTGAAAATCGTACAACTAAATCTGCGTCTTTAGCTAAATAATCAACAATTTTCCCTTTTCCTTCATCACCTGATTGTAATCCTACAATTACCTGTTTCATTTATTCTCCTTCAATATTTCTAATGTAAATGGTTTACTACCTTCATCTTCTACTTGTGTTAAAAATGGGTTACAATATTCTTTGTCTTCTACTCTATAATTACATTCATTACACCAAATAGGTCCTGTCATCATTCTATATGTGTTTATTGAATAACTACCGCAATCAGGACATTTATTTATATTTCTCATTATCTTTTTCCTTCAAACATACTACAAATTGGTTGTTTTTCTTTTAAACTCATAGCTCCTGGATTTAATCCACATAAAGATGTATCTTCATAATACTTAATTTCAACATCTTTATGTAAAAGACCTGAATATTCATATTTTGTTTTTTTCACTTTCTCAACAAAATAATTTCTACTATCTTTGTGTAAACTATTCATCTTCTTTTCTTTTAGAAGTTGTTATATTTACAGGAATAGTTCCTATATAAGGTAAATTTCTATAAGCTTGATCATAATCAATACCCATTCCTACTACAAACTTATCCTCAATTTCTATACCAATATATTTAACAGAAACGTTGTTTTTTCTTTTTTCTTTTTTATCTAATAAAGTAACTATATTCAAACTTTTCGGATGTTTCAACAAAAGCATATCTATTACAGTCTTCAAAGTCAATCCTGTATCTATAAGATCTTCAACAATTAAAACATCTTTATCAAAAATACTATGATTTAGTCCTTTATGTATTTTTACTTCTCCAGTTGATTCAGAACCTTCATAACTTGAAATACTCATAAAATCAATTGTTACAGGTATAGTTAGCTTTCTCATTAAATCTGCCATGAAAACAAAACTACCTGAAAGTAATCCAACTAAATGAATTTCACTATAATCTTCATTTATTCTCTTTGCTAATATTTCAACTGTTTCTTTAATTTTTTCTGCACTAATAAACTCTTTCATATTTTCTAATGTCTCCTCAATTTTCTCTCTCTTCAATTTTCTTTTATAATCTAATGCTTCAATAAAGCAGTAACTGCTATTCCCAGCATTATATCTTCTTCTATAATCTGATACACAAGGAGTTTTACATATTCTACAATTTCTCATTTATTTCCTTTGGAGTTATAAACAAATGAGATATTTTAAATCCTTCTTGAATTGTTGAAATATCGTCTATAAATTCTACTTTCCCTATTTCTGCTGTAGTTACGACCATTATCTAAACTTCTCTCTTCCATTTTCAATTAAAATGATATTACCATCTGCACTTATTCTATATCCAGATATAACAAGTCCTGTTATAATTGAATTTCTAATAGTTTCATCAGCAATTAAAAGCTTAACTCCAAAGTCAGAGTCGTTGATTATATACTGATCCATACTTTCTAAATCAATCTCTTCCATCCCATCAAAGTCAATTTCATAATTTTTTTCCATTAGTTTTACCTCTTTCTTATAAATATCAATTAACTGGCTGATATTATTTATGTTATTTTCTATAATATTAATCCTACTTTTAATATCAATCATCTTGAGATTTAAGCTCATTTTCTTCGTTTGCATCTTCGGTTCCTTTTTCATATCCAGAATTATATGAAGTTTCACTTCCTTCAAACTCTCCGTCTGTATATCCAGAATCATATCCAGAATCATATCCATTATCATATTGCTCTTGAGAAAAATCCTCTTTCCCCTCATCATAACCACGATCATATTCTTCTTCTTTAATCTCAGAAATTGAAGAAAGACTTTTTCCAGTCATAACTAAAAATAAAGCATCTTCAACTTCACCAAGATAATCTTTTGTTACTCCAGTAAAGATTTCTCTAAAAACTTCTTTAATTTCATCTTTATGTAAGCCGTTGATTTCTGTTATTGTGTAATCTTTCATCTTATCACCTCTATATTTATTTTTTTATTATCATAATAATATTTTGCCTGACCTATTATTTTTATTTTCAATGGCTTTTTAGAAACATATAATTCTTTATCATTATGAGCATATCTTTCATCCATCAAGTGTAATGAATTATAAATATTATCACTTGGAAATTGTGAATGTATTCCGCCAAATTTAACATCTGCACTGGTTTCTATTAAATAAACATCAAAAACCATCTGATCATATTTATATATTGGAGAAGTTCCTAACTTTCTCATGTTAAACTTATCTTTGTAATAATCTTCATAATATTTAATACCTTTTGGATATGCACTTCCATCATCAAATGCTTTTTCCATTACATTATAGTAATCATTTCGAGCGTGCCCAAACACCTTAATATATATCATATCTTTGATGAATCTTTCATTACTTAAACAATCACTCCATAAGTAAATCATCTTACCATCTTCAGTACAATAATCATACTTCTTAAAAAATTTTAAGTGTTGGGGTAATTTTATTTTAGATGGAATTATTCCACTCTTTAATATTGACTCTCTATTATATATCTCAGTTAAGTGAATATACATTATTCACTATTCTCCTCAAAACTATCTTTTAATATATTCCTAAACATGTGCTTACAGGTCACTTCCCAAAAAGTATCCCTTTCTCCATTCTCTAAGTTGCTGTAAAAATTTAATGGAATTGATGCTCCTCCTTTATATGAAGTTCCACCTCCAAATCCACTAAAAATTTCTTTACACATTGCTCCAACATCTAACGATACATTAGAAGATCGAACTGAAATTTGTAATTTACTTTTGTCTACAATCGCAAATATAACTGCTGTTGTTATTGCATCCATTCTTGCATATTCTTCTGCAAGAACTGAAATTACATCTCTCTGTGTCTCACTAATAAATCCAACCCCTCCCACAAACATTCCATTAGACTCTGAACTATTTCCTTCTTTATGAAGTAATAGTCTTTTGTCATATGAATATCGTGGTAAAGGGTAGTTCATTACTTTCTGTAATTTTTCTTTGTCAGACAAATCAAGTAGTTCTTGATATGCTGTAAAGTCTTCTTTAATCATATTTTCGGAAATTAAATCATTAGTATCAGTTCTAATTCCTAAGAGTAGTGCTGTGAATACGTCAGTGTATTCTGTCATGTCTTTATATTCAGGATAGAGTGCTTTTATCAAACTAAATACAATAGTTGAACAAGCTCCGTATTGAGGAAGTATG
>Ga0307989_1001141_pt1 | contig 14910 bp, 21 predicted proteins | sample EllFjometagen185_FD_203164 | JGI IMG/M metagenome (GOLD analysis project Ga0307989, IMG submission 203164) | Marine microbial communities from Ellis Fjord, Antarctic Ocean - #185 | ecosystem: Environmental > Aquatic > Marine > Unclassified | place: Southern Ocean | collected 2014-10-08
TGATAGCAGCCGCAACCTCTGTATCAACATAAGCCTTAACTGACTGCTGCGTAGGCAGCTTAGTGGCTAGATCGCTAGCCATGTTATCCTCATCAATAACAAAGGACATGGCAGCAGTGGTTGTATCTCCTTCCATAACTGCTGTAGCTGCTGCTACGTTCGTAGCGTCTGTTACGTCTGCACTGGCTTCTATGCCGTCCAGTTTAGCCTCATCAGCAATTAGAAATGCTGCCGTCGTAGCCTTCACTGCCGCTATCCCGGCAAGCTCGCTATCCATCAGCGCGCCAGCGGCTGTGACATTGGTAGCATCGGTTACATCTGCTGAGGCTTCAATGCCGTCCAGCTTAGCCTCATCAGCAATTAGGAAAGCGGCTGTAGTGGCTTTAACTGCGGCTATACCTGCAAGCTCGCTGTCCATCAGCGCGCCAGCGGCTGTTACGTTTGTTACGTCTGTGACGTCTGCGCTGTTTTCAACAGTGTCGAGCTTAGTGCCGTCTGCTGCTACATCTCTGCCGTCCACAGTGCCACCAACGATGATGTTGCTAGCAGCGGTTACAGCTCCAGCGGCTGTGACGGTGAGGTTGGCGTTTGGAAGCCACGTACCTGACACGTTGTCAAATCGGGCTGTATTGTTATCTGCTGCGCCAGCTTTAATAACACCATAGGTGATGATGGCGTTGCTGTCGTCTCTGGTGTAGAGTAGTCCGTCTGTGACGTTACTTGCCACTTCTCCGGCTACTATGTCGCTAGTGGTTGGCTTAGAATCAGCAACCGCGCTATGCTTTGTTACTATCGTTGTTGCCATATTACCATCCTATTTCTACAAATAAAGAAAGCCCGACGCCACTAGGACGCCGAGCTTAGTATGCTAAGAGCTAATCACCCTTAGTTTTCTACTGCCAGAACAAAGCCAGCATCGGGGCGCATAACTTGAACGCCATACAGTGTGTCAGAAGTGAACAGGTTGCTCAAAAACTCTTGCTTATATTGAGTTTGTGAACGAACACCCATCTGCTCAGCGTGAACGTAAGTGTCACGATGCAGCAAAGTGGCTCCACGAATGTCAACAGCACTAGCCGTAGACGCAGCAGCTGTCTCAATCACTGGGCAGTTGGCAGAGACATAGATGTCTACACCGTACAGCTCACCGATCTTGCCAGTGTTAACGCCTTTGCCGTTTACGAAGTCGCTAGACACGTAACGGTCAATACCCATGATTGCATTACGCAGAGAGGGTGGTACTACGAAGGAGCGACCGTCCATAGGAACGTCAGCGTCGTCCATCTTCTGAATCAAAGCACGGAAGATGAAGTCGGTGAAGTCGTCACCAGGTGCTACGGTGTCAACGGCGTAGGCTGCGATAGCAGTTCCGGCGTTGCTGTAGTAGCAAGCAGTATTAACCCAATCAGCGCCAGTTCCATCAGGAGCCAAATCCAAAGTGCCATTGCCAAGGCCAGTGCCAAGGTTGTGCAGATCGGTGTCGGTTTGAAGGGCTAGAGCATAACCAGCATCAGAAGTATAAAACTTACGGAGGCTAGATAGGGCTTGGACGTCAGTGATGTCTTCAATGAAACGTGAGTATTCAAAGTGACGGTTGATGCTAATTACGATCTCAGACTCAACTGCGTTCTGGATAGTAACAGCAACACCTTCGGTTTTAGCAGAAGCAGAGCCACGGGTGGGCTTAGGGACATGGATGGTATCGCCCTTCTTGCCTTTCATTGGCATCTTAGAGACGAGGGTGCCCATCTTCAAGTTGAGTTCGTAGGCAGCGACGATTTCGTCACTCCAGATTTCGGGGATGAACGTAGCCGCAGATGTGTTATCTACAGCTCCGCCCATTGCGGGGAAAGTTGATGTAGCCATTGGAAAATTCCTCTATAAGGTTATGATATAACCCGTCCTTCGGCGTAGGCCGCCATGATCTCATCATTGAGAGCACGGTATCGGTCGGGCTCGTCTCGCATGAGACGTATAATGTCAGCACGACGGTACATTTTACGAGGAGCTCCTCCTGAAGACGCCGGTGCGCTGCCTGTCGAGGCTGCCTTCACCTGTTGCGTCCGTTCCTTCTTCTCCACTGCTACGGTTTGCTGTGCAATCTGCTTCCGTTCCTTCCAAGTGCTGATGAGTTCATCGGCAGCTTCGAAGTTGTACTCGCTGTGGGCTTGTCGGAACAAGCGTGTTCGAACTGGAGAGCCTTTAACCCACTCAAGAAACGCAGTATCCTGAATCACTTGTGCCGCATCTGCGTGTTTACGAACTAGCTGGCTTTGAGCGGTTGACTGTTCCATTCTCAAAGCTGCTGCTTCTGCACGTTTTACGCTGGGGTGGTTGGCGAGTTTCCTGTCGATAGCCTTGTCGGGATCCTCAAAGAAGTCTATCTCTTCTTCCGCTTCAGCAGGCTGTGCAGTCTGCGTCGGCTGTGCGAGTTGGGCTTGAATTAAAGCATCTACGCTTTTCCGCAAATCCCCCACTTCTGCACTCTGTCGGCCAGTGAACTTCTCGGCTTCTTGGTGCATGTTAATCAGATCGGCGACAGACTTGCCCTTGTACTTATCGGGTAGTGGTGGCGCTGATGGAGGCTCTACTGGAGCCGCTGGTTCGGGTATGGTGTCGGCTTTGTCTTCGTCGAAGGTGCCTAACACTGAATCTTCGGGTAGCGGTGCTTCTTCGCGCTCGCTGGGCATATACGGTGTTGCCATTATAATCTCCGCCTTACGGTTGTGGAGGGAAAGTTCCGAGGTCTCGAAAGGGTATCTCGGGTTTAGACTTCACGCACAGGGTTGTGCGATGTGTCTATCTTCGCGCCTGCTTCGTGCTTTCTCGCCCACTTAATCGCTTCACCTGGAAACGTGTGGTCGAGCACAGAGCGGACGGGGGATATAACTCTTGTGGCTGTAGTGTCACATACATCACAGAGCCTCGTCGTAATACTCTCATCTACAAAGCCTTCTTGTACATGTCCTATTGAACATCGAAAGTCGTATAGTCTACGCATCTTCGTCTTCATCTGCTGCTTCTCTAATCTCGTCTGGAATCCGTATGATGTTACGTGTTGCCCATAGCACACCCTTAGCGTAATGCAAGTCTTCTATGGTGGATACGCCGTCTAGCCTAGCGAACATGTCTTCAGTGTGTGAAAGATCGGCTATAAGCCACTTCCACCCTTCTGTCTGAAACAAGTCGAGCATATCCTCAACATATTGATGTCGTTCTTCGTTCATGTGTAGTTATCCTATAGGGCTACAAGCTAACGTAATGAATACACACGCCCGCCACCTGATCGGCAAAGCGCTGCATATCCCAGAAAGTGCAGATAGACAAACTAGCTGTCTTAGCAACCAAGAAGTGGCTGCTGAGGGGGACGTAGAAATAGAGTCCGTACCAAATCATCTTAAAGCAAGATACACATTATAGCACACTTTACCCTGCTTTGTCAATCACTTTCTTTTCTTTCTTGGTGGGGATGCTCTTAGCCTCCAACCTCTCTATCTTGCTTTCGAGGATGGCGAAGTGTCCATTTATCTGAGCTACAACGTCTGCTAGCTGTTGTGGTGTAATAACCATACTATCTCCTATAAGATCGGTGGTTGCGCCGGAGCTGCTAACTGCGCTTGGGCTGCTTGTGCTTGTGCTAAACGACTCGTATCGTTAGCTGTTTGATTGATGGTGTTCTCTGCAATCTTCTCAGACGCCGCCAATCTACGTTCTTCACGCAATTCCGCTAAGATGCGAAGCCGCCTCTCAAACTCTTTGTCGTCATTCTCGCCGTCTTTGAGGTTGTTTGTTGCTGCTTGCACTTGCTCCATCAACACCTTCTCAGGGATGGACTTGGCTTCTGCATCATACTTAGTGGCACGTGCATTAGACTCTGCCGCTTGACCGGCCAAGAGAGCAATAGCAGCATCTTGTGTTTCTATCTCCTTAGCCTGAGACGCCTGTGCTGCCTCTTGTTCCGCTGGATCAGGTTCGTTAGCCTTGTCTATAGCGGCGAGGAGTTGCTCACGCTGAGATAGCTGCATATTCTCCACCGTCGCTTTAAGCAGTATTTGATATGCTGGGCTATCGGGTGGTACTGTCTGCATAAGCTGTGTCATCTGCCCAGTCTCATACTCCCTAGCAACAGTGCCTAAAGAGCCGTTGACGTTAAACTTGTAATCACCGACGGGGTAGTTTTCAGGATCAAATTGCATATAACGATAGGCCATCTTCTGTATTAATGGAATAAGGAAGTTGGATTGGAATTGCATGAGGGTGCGCTTGTGACGCTTCAGAACGGCTCCTAAGCTCATGCTGATGGCACCCGCTGCCGCTCCACCTTGTGCAGCCGCATTTGGCATACCAGCCGCGTTGATGGCTCCTGTGGCCTGTTGCACCATCTTCTGTAGTGCTTCAGCTTGTGCAAACGTAATCTGATCCACTTGACCAAAGCTGAAGGGGCTGAGTATCTCTTTCGGGTTGCCGTTGGTCTTCACCATCTTACCAGGTGCGATTGACGGCCTACTACCCCGTGGCATACGTGTAGCATCCACCCCCATCATAGGATGGATCGTCAGTGCCAGCGCGTCTACGCGCCCGCGGATTTCCGCGTCCAGAGCTTTCTGGCTATTATAAGCCTTCTCGGTGACACCGCGTCCAAAGAATCTGCCGGGGACTATATCCCACTGGAAGGCAATTACGGGGCGGTCTTGCATCATGTAAGGGTTGGGTTCGGCTTTAAGGAGGTGGCCATTACCTAGCACTACGATGGCTTCAACGTAATAGCTATCGTCGCCATCTTCGTCTTGCTCGTCGCTTAACGCCACCACTTCAGCGTCTTCTTCGAATTCATCTTCATCAGATTCGTGTAGCAGATGACGTGGAACCAAGCCGTAATAGCGAGTTAGTCTAACTCGATCGTCTTGGTACATTGTAAGATCTTGTGTCGGTTCTAGGGCGTCGTCTGGAGAGGCTTCTCCGACAGAGATGCTGCGGTATACACCAGACTCCTGAAGCTGCTCCACACTCTCTCTACCAACAAACTCATCTATAATGATTCCAAGTCCGTCATCTACACTACTGCTGTTGGGGTCAGGCAGGCAGTTCTGAGGAAGTATAGAGCGGAGCTTGGCTATCGTGCGTTTCTTGACATTAACCCCAATAGATACTAGATCACCTCCTAGAGCTTCCTCGGTCGCTGGTATCTGTTCAACGACTTCGTCCATTACGATTTCACCAATACCGGTTCCGTAGATGGCAGAGTTCAGAATGCACTCCGATACCACAGACTTAGTACGAGTGAAGGCTAGGTCTTCATGAAGCTTCGTGCGTAAAACAGCAACGTCTTCGGGGTTTTGGTCGACAACATCATCTCTTATGTCAAACCAATCTCCGCGACCAAACGTAGCTTCTTCCACTTCTGCTGTGTTCTCTTCGATGGCTTGTGCCGTGGCTGGGCTGATTAGTCTGGAGCGCTCACTCTCTCTAGTGCGATCTTCAGCAGCCCACTCACCACGCCAGATACGGTAGTATTCTTCGTGCTTTAGTTTGTAGTTTGAGTCGTAGTAGTTGCGCCACGAATCAGCCTTATCCTGTATCCAAGACTCTATCGTCTCGCCTAGAACAAAGTCATCTTCTGGGAAGAGTTCATCTTTCATAGTTAATATCCTGTAAGGGGGTCAATGTCTTCCCATTCTTCATCTTCGTAGGTTTCTTCACCGGCATAGGTTTCAATAGCTAGCTGGTCGATGTAGGCGAGGGAGTCGATGAGGTCATCATGCACCAAAGGGTTGGGGAATTGGAAAAGTTGATCTAGGAATGGAATGTTCCAATCTCCAGGATTAAGTGTTATCTGTTCATGCTCAAAACGTCCTTGCAATGCCCAGACAACTCTGTCTGTTTTCTTCTGGTTCCCATGGGTGAGGAGTTCTATACGAAAGAATCTGCCGTAGCGACGCATCCTATCCTGGAGCGGACTGAGGATGGCCTGCTGTGCTATGCCTCGCTCGATTCCTACGCTCAGTGGCTTGTTACTCCTCACCGCATGGAAGATCTTGTCCGCCGTCTCCTCAAGAGTCCAGCGTCCATGTACAATCTCCTTCACCCACCAGCCATACTCTCCCACCTTAACAATGGCAATGGACGTCTCATCCAACCTGGTGTTCTTAGTCATCTTCTTCTTGTGTGCTTCAAAGCCTGCGGGGTCAACAGCTATGTAATAATCACCCGTCTCTGGCTCCTCCTCTCCATATTGCACCCAAGACTCTTCAAATAAGCTTGATCCTTGGGCTTCAAAAGATGCCATATACTCCTGTCTGAAGTTATGACTGGACATGGACTTCTTAGCGCGTTCAATAACTTCGCGTTTAATGTATGGGTTGTCGTAGCTGGTGAAGTGATAGGCGCTATAATCTTCATCTTTGCCGAGCTTTGCTTCCATATATAATTCGTAGAAGTGGTTCCGCCCCATCGGGGTGCCGATAAAGAGAGCATCGCCGTCATGGTCAGACAGCGCAGGGAGTAAGATAGTTTCCCAAACATCAGCTTTGATATCAGCATATTCATCCAACACTATAAACCACAAACTTACACCACGCATCGTTTGCGGCCTGTCAGCCCCTTTCAACGCTATCGTAACACCGTTCACTAATGTTAGCGTGACATCGTTCTTATGCGTCGATGCTATCAACCCCTGACCCAACTCTTGAATCAGATCCCACATAATATCTCTAGCTTGCCCTTGCGTCGGCGCAACATAGAAAACTTTGGCCGTCTTAGCTGGGCATGTCAGAGCTTTGTAGATGAGGAGGAGAGCAGCCAATCTAGACTTACCCGTACGTCGTCCAGCGGCAATGACGCGGAAGCGTGTATCATCGTTCCAAACTTCACGCTGCCAGTCTAAGAGGTCTACGTCGAACGTGACGTCATTGGCCATAATACGTCTTCGCCTCGTCGCTTAGAAACCATTCGTAGAAGATATTGTTACGTGCTAGTGGGTGTCGAACTCCCTGAGCGTCTGCATAGCTTCGTCTATACTCTCTGGAGTAGATGGCTTCATCCCCTTCGACAACAGCTTTCGTAAACATCGGAAACTTACGCTGCGCATCTCCGAGATTGAATTCAAAATCCAACAGCATATCTTGACTACGTATCGGTAGAGTGGCATAGCTGGTTCCTAGACGCTTCTTCAACCTACGTGTTAGCGATGTTCGACAGCGTTGTATATCTTGTAGCAAGATTAGCGAAGCAGCTTCTTCGTCTAATTCGTCTAATGCGTATTCATAGACGGCGTTGTTGTGTACGTCTGTAGCGGTGAGTTTGTGCCCATAGCCAACAGTGTCAAACCCACCCTCTGGTGATGTATGACGTATAGCACGTGTCTTGCCGTAGTAGAGAGGAGCGTTCTCGACAATCTTTAGAAACGTCGCCACTCTACTCATACGTCTTCGTTCTCTATCACCTCACCATCAACGGCTATTTCACTACCCCCGGTGATATTGATTGTAATACCACTAATACCTTTAGTGTTCTTCTCAACTTCAAAGCTACTTAACGGAAGCAATCTATCTGTTAACAACTTAATACAAGCTGCTTGATGCTTATGCTCATCATCTAACGCGACATCAAAGAGTTTGGCAAGAACAGCTTTAGATTTAGGGGATGTTAGCATTCTAGCTTTATACTCTGCCATTATAGCAGCATCACCGGGTGGTCTGCCAACAACACCTCTATTCCCTCTGGTGTGCGCGACAATCTCACCCTTACGTGGTCTTCCGCGCCCACGCTTCTTTGGCTCGCTGTCGGCTGTTTTGCTTATGTTGTCGTCTTTGTCTACCATGTTCCCTCTATATAGCTATATAGGCTGTGCTGCGGAGTGTTAGCCGGAGAAGCGCTTACGTCGGAGAAGCGCTTACGTCTATTTATTGCAGAAGTAGCTACTAGTTAATATTACGATAAGTTGTTTATGACGTGGTTCTGATGTCAGAATCTATTATTGTCATAGCTGCTATTCAGTATCAGCGCGTCATTGTCTAAGATGTTTATTATAGCACACTTTACTATGCAAAGTCAAGCTATTTAGACGTTTATGTGCAAATTAGCATAGCTAAATTGTTAATGACAGCTAGAGAGATTGGTCATGCGCTATAGGAGAGGCGATTTTATCGCATGATTTAGTTGTATATAGCTAAATAGCATAAGACATTGATATATAAGGCGGAAATGCTATTAGACGGTGTTGTTTATATGCGTAATAGGCTGTGCTTTGCTTTTCGTCAAAGTCAATTTTGCTTCTTAGTAAATTTAGGCGGCTACTCTAACTACACAGGCGGCGCATTCGCCCCCCCGGCCCCGTCTAAATCGACTCCCCCGCCTCAAACGTCTACAACGCCCGCCACCGCACGCCACCGCTCCCCCGCTACACACCCATTGTAGACGCTAACGTTGCTGACAGGGGCGCATAGGAGCTCTGACGTCATTATAAACAACTGAGTCTAGGTAGGTGGTCAAGGCGAGGTAGGCGGTGGCAAACGGAGGAGTCGCTGGCAAACGGGGGAGTGTGAAAGGCGATGTTGTTGCCGCACCGTCAACACCGACACCACCGTCACCACAGCCACCACTGCCACCACAGCACCCACGACCCGCCTGTCTGCCACGCCACCACCCACGGAATCGCTGGTCATATCAAATTAGTTCAACTATTTTCATCAATGCGCTTGACTTCCACGATTCTATCCCATATTATCAACCCAACATCACAACACAACAACAACGGAGCATGACAATGGCAACATTATTCGACTACCTCACCGATGAATACATTGAAGTCTTTACCTATAGGGGTAAGCGGTACAGCTACAGCGAGCTATTATCCTTTGACGACGTATGGCTGAATCTTGCAATTGATATTGTGCTATCAAATGGCAACATAAACGCTTTGACATACAGATAGGGGTAGGCAATGACAACATACACTAGACAGCAAACATGGGCAGTATTGAGCGTGCAAGAACTTGTGTTGCAATACGGCATCGACAACGCTAGCGCCTTCGTAGCAGCACATGCGGACGACGCCGCCTACTTAGACGCTACAGACTATCAGTTGGCTGTATATCTGAATACGCACCACATTTCACTACCACAATAGGAGTAGACTATGAAACCTGAAGCCATGAATGAAGCCTTAGAGTTGTTACACGCGGACTTGTACAACCTGTTTGAGAGTGTGACGTATATACACGAGCGTGAGTATAAAGCGTACTTAAGCGCGCAAATCACAGCCCTAGAAGCGGCAATGCTCGCCCTTGAATCGGTGTCGGTATGAAGCTGAAGCCCACAGTGTTGTTTCTGTTTAATTCGTCTAGCTACGCGCCGCAGCCGTGGCTCGACGACGGCGGCTATAACGTCGTATCCGTAGACTATGACAACACCGACCACAGCGGCACGCCACGCCCCACCGGTGGCCACACCCGCCTAAACCTAGACTTGACGGCGCCGGATGTCGTGCTACAGATCAATAGCGCCTTGACGGATTTGGGGTTTGCACAGCCAAGCTTCATCCTAAGCTTTACTCCCTGTACAGATATGGCCGTCAGTGGTGCCGCGCACTTTGCACGCAAAGCAGCAAAGGTGCCAAACTTCCAAGCCAAAGCCGTCGCACTAGCTCGATTGGTTGAACAATGGCCCTGTCCAAGCATTGTAGAAAACCCCGTCAGCATACTAGCTACGAGGTGGAAGAAACCCACCGGCTATGTACATCCGTGGATGTTTGCCCACCAATGCCCGAGCGGTGCGCATCCGGAATTCCCTGATGTGATACCGGCCAGCGATATGTATCCAAAGAAAACTGGCCTTTGGTGTCAGAATGGCGCTAAAATGCCAATACAATCAAGTTTTGTCGTGCCGGAATTGGCACAGTTTCACGGACACACCAACCTAGGGGGGAAGTCGGCACGTACGAAGTACATAAGAAGTTTAACACCGCGCGGATTAGCCGCAGCAATCTATCAAGCCAACACAACGGAGTAGACTATGAACAAAACAGACATATACGCATTATTGACCGGCGCGCTATTCACCCTAGCGCTCTATTACGCTTACACTTACGCAACAACTTAGGAGCGGCATCGTATGAAACACATAACAGCAACAGAGATCAAGAGAACGCGCACCATTACAGCCGGTGCCAGACGTTGGGCAATAGAGCACATCGAATACATGAACGCGCCTATGCACCTATTCGGGTCTTCTATGAAGACAGAGAAGAGCGATTCCACCGGCAAAGCCGAAACTTATATTATGTATTTACAACCGGCTGGCAAAGTGGCGACTGCTACGTTATGTGCCGGTGCCGCCGCTAGTGGATGCGAGGGCGCGTGCTTGATCAGTAGCGGCATGCTAGGCATGACGACGGGGCAGAAGGCCGCGACGAAACGCACAATCCTAATGCTACTACGCCCGGATTGGTTCGAGGCGCAACTGCTGGCCGAAATAGACAGGGCCGAACGTAGAGCGTTGAAAACGGGCATACCAGCACTGTTCCGCCTAAACGGCACTAGTGACGTAGATTTTAGCGCTATAATAGCACAGCGCCTCAATAGCGCCTTCTATGACTATACAAAATTATTATCAAGACTACGCAAGAATACGCTATCTAATTATCATTTGACCTTTAGCGGTAGCATGTATAGCACTCAGTCACGCGCGGCGCTACGTAAAGCGGCAGCCCGAGGTGATAACATCGCGGTAGCTTTCAATACGAAAGGTCTAGAATCGGATAACGTACATGTGCCGGACGATTTGGCGTCGTTTGATGAAACAGACTTGCGACCTTACGACATTGCCGGCACCATCGGCACCTTAACCCGGAAGGGATCCAATAAGGCCGAACGAGCCTTGGAAGGTGCCAGATCGTTCTTCGTAACATCGGCAAACTATGCCAACTTTCGCGACATAATCGCACAATCGTAATCAATGGAGCAATCTATGAACAACTTACTAGACGCATTAATCAATGACGAAGCACAAGGCTATTACACGCCAGAGGTATTTGGCATGGACTTTAGCGAATACTTCCTACCCAATGACCGCGACGCACAGACGCGCTTGCGTGAGCACGCTAACGACGCCGCCTATTGGTATGCACTGTTAGCAGAGGGCGTAGACGACCAAGCGCAGACGCTAAACCGCGCCGACGCCTTCAACACTCACGCCAACGCCATTGGCTTGATAGTCTTGAAAGCCTTGCTCGACAACACGGCGCATGGTGAAGATCATGAGTGCTAAGTATGAGAGGATGCGCGACGTCAGCCGTGATGTATTCGCTGAGAAGAACGATTGTGGCGTCATAGCCTTGGCAATTGCTAGCGGGTCGACGTACAAAGCCGCTCACGCCGCTTGCGCTAGGGCTGGACGTAAGCGCCGTGGTGGAACGACACTGCCCACCCTTGCTATGGCATGTCATAGGCTTAAAACCCCGGTACGGGCTTATGAGAGCGTCTCAGGGCATACTATCGGCAAGATAGCCGCTAAACTGCCCACTGGCACATATTTGTTGTTCACGCGTGGTCACGTCGCTGCCATGATAGATGGAATTGTGCACGATTGGACACAAGGTAGGCGTCATCGCGTCATTGCCACGTTAGCGATCGGTGATGCATGACCCCGCTAGAACGCCGAACGTTGGCGGATTTGTATGACGTTGTTGTTTTTATCGATAAGGTGATAGAAGCGGACGAAGTGGACGATGCAGAGAAGATCATTTACATTGGCCGGGCGATTGATACGTTGCGGGAGGAGATGCACTAATGAAATACTCAATTGAAGTGGAAAAGCAAGCCAGGGCGCTTATGGAATTGATAGCGGAATTGCGTGAAATCAACAGTGAAGACAATATTGCCGTTGACAATGTTGGCAATGAAGTCAATAGCACGTTTGACGTCAGCGCCTATATAGACAACTTAGACTAATTAGCCGATTAGTAGGATGTATAAGTAGATGCTAACCCTGAAAAGCTTCTTAGCTGAGAAGTTTAATTGGTTTCTAGTTGCTTCTGCTAATCTCACCGGTGCTAACGAAGTACATTTTACAGCAATGGTCTTGATGTGTCAAGCGGAATTGCCACTATAACCCGAAACAGGTAGGAGAAGTTGATTTGGCTAGACACAACACCATTCAACGTGTATAATAAGCCACTTAACGGAATAGCCGGAATAGACTATGAGCGAATTTGTACAGACCAGGTTGTCATGTAATAGCTGCGGCAGCAGCGACGGCAGAGCCATAAACACGGACGGTTGGAGTCATTGCTTCGTCTGTTCAGAACGCATACCACCAACGGGAGGGAAGCCAGTGCCAGCAATAACGGATAGAGCCAATACAGACAAGGGATTGTCAACGGTTACGCAGACGCTATTGGCGGGGGTGACAGCAAACCCGCAAGGTATCCCAGAACGCGGCATAACACCCCTGACGGTGAAGAAGTTTGGCGTTGTCGTGCAAGGGGAGCGGCATACATATCCATACTACGCCGGGGATGATAAGCACACCCCAGTTGCTGCCAAGAAACGCTTACAAGGCAAGATATTCCCCAGCGAAGGGCCGATTAGTAAGTGTATGCTGTTTGGTCAACAAGCCTTCAGCAAGGGGAGTGGTGCTATTGTCGTCACAGAGGGGGAGACCGACGCGATGGCAGCACATCAATTGATGGCGAACAAATACCCAGCCGTCAGCGTACGAAGCAGCACCACAGCGCTGAAGGATTGCAAGCTCAACTATGAATGGCTTGATAGCTTCGATGATATTGTGATTTGCATGGACAATGATAGCGCTGGTCATAGCGCAGCTAAGAAGTTGGGGGAGTTGTTCGGCGGCAAAGCTAAGATTATGAACATATCTGGCGACTACAACGACCCAGTGGATATGCTCAAGGATGGCGCTCGTGGACAAGCAGCCTGGACTGCTACATTCTGGGGAGCGGATAGGTATACGCCGGACGGCATCGTTAACGCCGCTGATTGCTGGCTAGACGTTATTAAGCCGATAGTGGAGCCGATGTGCCTGTACCCGTTCGATGGCTTAAACAAGATTACACGCGGCATACGAGCGGCTGAGCTGGTGACGGTGGCGGCTGGCTCCGGGTTGGGGAAGAGTCAGTTTGTGCGGGAGATCTTGTACAATGTATTGACGGAGACGGATGTAAACATCGGCGGCTTGTTCTTGGAAGAGACGAAGCAGCGCACAATCTTGTCGATTATGTCTATGTACTTGCTGAAGATGCTGCACCTGGAGAGTGTGCCGGAGGAGACGATGCGTGAAGCTTTCGACGCCACCGTTGGCACCAATAGAGTTTACTTGTTCGATCATTTCGGCAGCACAAGCGTTGAAAACATCATAGCCCGTGTACGTTACATGCACAAAGCACTAGATTGCAAAGTGGTCTTCCTAGATCACCTATCCATAATAGTATCTAGCCAAGAGAACGGCGACGAGCGCAAAGCCATCGATGAGACGATGACAAAGCTTCGTAGTATGGTGCAGGAAACAGGCATTGCCTTGTTCTTGGTCTCGCACCTTAAGCGCCCGGACGGTAAGGGGCATGAAGAAGGTGGGCTTACAAGCTTGGCACAACTACGCGGTAGTGCGTCGATAGCGCAGCTGAGCGACATCGTGCTAGGGTTGGAACGTAATGGTCAAGACGACAACCTCGTAGAACGCAACACAACGCGCGTCAGAGTGTTAAAGAATCGCTTCACTGGAGAGACAGGGAGGGCGGCAGCGTTGCTGTATGACGGCGACACGGGGCGTATGAACGAAGTCAGAGATGACTTCGACATCAAGCAGCTAGAGAAGGCACTTTAACGTGCTAATAAGTGGACAACGACGACACTTATTCGCGTCATTAAGTGCCACTTAGGAGGGAGTTATGATTAGGAATGCAATGCGAACACCGGATGGTACGATCCTAGAGAGCCATTCTGTACATGACTACGTTACGCATGTGGATAAGAATGGAAATGAATACATGCTTGACGGCGGCTTGAGTTATGTGCGAGCCAGTTGCTGGGGTGATGAGGAGTTTCTGACAGTGTGGAGGGATGATCGGCACGAGGTTGTCCGCGAGGCGCTGGAGTGGGGGACGTATGGAGTTGATGGTGACCAGCCGCTCACGCATATCAAGCTGATGGACATGGACACGGATCACATCCTAGCCTGTCTTGAAACTCAGCACACTATATACCCGCAGTACCGCGATGCGATGGTGAATGAACTAGAATATAGGGAGATGTACAATGAAGATTAGAATAGGTAACTATCCGACGCACAGATTCTGGCATAACTGGATTGGCTGGGAGAAGAAGGAGAAGATCCGTGTTCGCATTGATCCGTGGGATACCTGGTCGATGGATCACACACTTGCACACATCGTTGTGCCGATGCTGGAACAGCTTCGTGCCACTACACATGGTGCGCCTCTTGTAGACGAAGCAGACCGACCAGAGCATTTGATTGGTACTGTTGTAGACAGGAGGAGTGGAGCTGTTGATGAATACCACTTTGACGCATGGGATTGGATACTGGGCGAAATGTTGTTCGCACATCAGAGTAAGTTGGAAGAATGGGAGCAGCAGTTCTTTTCTGGAGTACATGACACAACATGGGTTGAGCTACCAAGTGGCCACAAGGAGATGAAGAAAGGGCCGAACGATACCTTCAAGATTGACTGGGATGGACGCAAAGCCTATCAAGCAAGGATCACTAACGGGTTCCGACTGTTCGGAAAGTATTATGAAAACCTATGGGATTGAGGGGCAGCAGAATGATATCGTATAGCACTAATTGGATGGGGCCGGTCTCAACACGTTGGTACGAAGATAATAACGTACCAATGGTAGAGACTGAGCATACCTACAGTGAATTAATCCCCGAAAA
>Ga0307989_1001143_pt1 | contig 14894 bp, 5 predicted proteins | sample EllFjometagen185_FD_203164 | JGI IMG/M metagenome (GOLD analysis project Ga0307989, IMG submission 203164) | Marine microbial communities from Ellis Fjord, Antarctic Ocean - #185 | ecosystem: Environmental > Aquatic > Marine > Unclassified | place: Southern Ocean | collected 2014-10-08
TATGGCGGAGATTTCGGTGAAGTGCTCCATGATGGGAACTTTTGTATCAATGGATTGGTTTCGCCTGACCGACAACCTCACCCCGGTTTCTATGAAGTCAAACAGCATATGCAAAATGTGAAGGTGCATTGGGATGGTTCAAACCCAAATACATACGAGCTAGAAAACCGATTTTTCTTTGTAAACCTTGATCATCTAAGTGGAAGCTGGGATTTGCTCGAGGATGGTCATTCAATTGCTGAGGGTGAAATATCATTGGCAGATATTGGTCCAGATTCGCGACAAACCCTTGAGCTTCCCGTTGTGACAAAATTAAGGACTCTGAAAAAAGATCATGAATATTTGGTCAATTTCAATTTCAAATTGAAGAAGGACACAGCCTGGGGTAAGGCTGGGCATCTAATGGCATCTGACCAGTTTATTTTACAGGAACTTGCTCAATTTAGATCTAATACGTCGACTGTCTCAAAGTACAAACGACTGAAAGTTGAAGAATCTGAAGAAAAGCTGGTAATAAAAGCCGGTGGAAAGGTTTTCAATTTTGATGCTAAGACTGGTGAACTGTCTTCTGTAACTATCGGATCAAAGAATTATCTCAGTTCTGCACCCCTTCATAACATCTGGAGAGCTCCAACTGACAATGATGAAGGTGGCGAAAATGCCAGCTTTGCAGCTCGCTGGTTAAAAGCTGGATATGATGAGATGAAACGAGATGTCGTTTCAGTTGAAACCGAGGCCCGAACCAAGCAAGCTTATCGTATACGAGTTCGTGAGAAATATGTGGGATCCACAGGTAATATTAATACAAGGATCAGTTATACTGTTCTTGGGAACGGTGACTTGCACGTAGATGTCCAATCAGCAGTTGATGCTTTTCTTCCTGTTCTCCCTAAAGTGGGCGTGACATTTCAGATTCCTGATGAGTTTTCTGATCTAAAATGGTATGGACGCGGTCCACATGAATCCTACAGTGATCGCAAACATGGAGCTCCGCTGGGAATATATAGTGGAGATGTGAAAGATCAGTATCATCCATATGTTAGACCTCAGGAGAACGGAAATAAAACCGATGTCCGCTGGTCTTCACTTTCAAACGATAATGGTGAAGGACTGGTTATTTATGGCTCACCTACTTTCAACTTGAGCACACATCATTACAGTCTGGAAACCCTTACTGCAGCGACCCACACCCATATGCTAAAAGATGCTGATGCAATTACAGTGAATATTGACAACCAGGTCATGGGTTTAGGTGGTGATGACAGTTGGAATCCCAGGACTCATGAGGAATACCTTTTAAAACCGAAGACATACAATTATGCCTTTGTCTTGCGCTTTACTGATAATGTTAGTGATGAACAGGACAAGCCCTTGCCACGGATATTAGCCTCCCCAACCATACTAAATAGCTCAGGGGTGTTTAATGAATTGAATGATGTAGAACTATCTTCCTCTCAGGCAAATGCAAACATCATTTATGGTTTGAATGCCCGTGAACTGACAAAAGCATCCCAGCACTATAAATCAGCCATCTCTGTTACTGAATCAACAACCTTGGTAGCCCAATCTACACAAAAAGGATATTTAGATAGCGAATTGAGTGAGTTTCATCTTCTCAAAATTGATGAACCCTTCAAGAGTGAAATCATGGCGTATGGAGAGGCTGCTGAGCCAGTCTCAGTAAACATAGAAAACGCCAAACTCCTTATCCTCATTGCTGAACCTACAAAAGATGGTACTGAGGAAGATCATATCAATTGGTGCGATGCTTATCTCATAGATGATGCTGGCTCGAAAAAGTATCTGAGTGATATCACCCCCGTATCAGTTGCTCAGGGTTGGAAAGAACTTGGTATTAATCAAAGTGTAAAAGGACTGGCTTTGCAAATAGCTGGCGAGACCTTTCAAAAAGGTCTTGGCTCACATTCAGCAAGTAAAATCATATATAGATTAGACAGTAAATATACAAAGTTTCATGCTAGAATTGGTATTGACGACAATGCCGGCCCCGCAGGAACTGCCATTTTTAAAGTCCAGATTGTGAATTGATACAAACCAATAGACATATCATCTGTTTTCTAGTGCTATTCTTGCAATCGATTGCATTAGCTGATGCTGTTCAAATTAACATCAATTCTGAGGTCAGATATCAGGTAATTGATGGGTTTGGTGCATCGGATTGTTGGTCTTTTCAAAAAATTGGTGAATGGCCTGATACACAAAAAAACCGTGTTGCTGATTTACTCTTTTCTGTTGAAGAGGGGATTGGCCTTTCACAATGGCGTTTCAATATCGGCGGTGGGGTTAATCTCCAATCCATTAACAATCCCTGGCGCATGGTCGAGACATTTGAAACAGCTGAAGGGACTTATGATTGGTCCAGACAGGCCGAGGAGCGTTGGTTTTTGGATGCTGCGAAATCTCGTGGTGTTGATCAGTTCATTGCCTTTGTTAATAGCCCACCAGGACGCATGACCCGTAATGGACTGACAAATTGTACGGATGGAAGTGGTACAACTAATCTGAAAACAGGCTGGGAAAATCAGTTTGCCCGCTATTTGAAAGATATTCTGGTACATTTCCGCGATGTATGGGATTTAGAGTTTGACTACATCAGTCCGGTGAATGAACCCCAGTGGGAGTGGAACAATGGATCCGATCAAGAGGGGAATCGTGCCTCCAACGAGGATATTCTCAGAATCACTATAGCACTCTATGATACACTTCAAGCTGCAGATCTGAATACTGAGATCTCTTTGGTAGAAAGTGGTGATTTGCGAAGTTGGTATCAGCTCAACTCTGGGATGGGACAGGAATATGGTCAAAACTATGGTTCATACCTGAGCCAGCTCATCGGTCATCCAGATTTAACTGGAAAACTTAGTAAACATCTCGGCGGTCATTCGTACTGGTCTGACTTAATAAACACCTCCCTGGTACAGGATCGACAATCGCTTTTGGTTCATCTTGACGACTATTTGGAAGACAATTGGAAATACTGGGTAACCGAATATACAATATTGCAAGGGCCTAATGGTGAAGGGGGTAGAGGTAGAGATTTAAGTATAGAAACTGCCATTGATGTGACTCGGGTTATCCATCATGATATGACCTTGTTAAATGCCTCTTCCTGGCAATGGTGGACTGCAGTCTCACCTGAAAACTTCAAGGATGGGTTGTTGTACACTAATTATCGTACGAATCCTCAGGATCAATCCATCATCGAAAGTAAATTGCTCTGGGCATTTGGCAACTACACTCGCTTTATTCGTCCAGGATATACACGCATAGAAATGACAGGAGCAAATAATAAGTTCGGTCTTATGGGAACAGCCTATCTGGCTCCTGATGGAAAAACGGTGGTCCTTGTTTTCATAAACGCTGCATCCACAAGCAAAGAAATTGAACTCAATTTATCCGGTATAACATGGACTCCAGAATATGAAGCATATCTGACAAGTGATACACCAGGAGATGATTTGAGAAATCTTGGTATTCTTAATCAAGAAACACCCCTCACAATACCTGCACAATCATTAATCACGCTGGTAGGAACCAAAAAAAATACACCTCCACTTTTTGAAGGATATGATCCAGAACTATATCAATTGTATCAAAACTATCCAAATCCCTTTAATGCTGAGACCAATTTATGCTTCAATCTTCCAGAATCTGGCGCTGCTGAAATATCCATTTACTCTTTACGTGGTGAAAAAATTCATACCATAACTTGGGACAGCATAGATGAGGGAATTCAAAGCTATTCCTGGAATGGCCTGTCAACGAACCAGATGAAAAACTCAAGCGGGGTTTATCTGTATACTCTTAGAGCTGGGGATCACCTCCAGTCTAGAAAGATGTTGTACATACAATAACGAAAGTAGAGAAGAGAATCTTCTCATGATATTTAGAATGAAAGTAACCGTAAAAAAGGAGAAAAAATGAAAAGGTTAACTACCCTTATCGTTCTTCTGATCATGTGTGTGTCTTTTGCATTCTCGCAAAGTCCATCTATGGTCTTTTTCAAAGGTGAACTACCTGATTCCATGTATTTCTGGCCCTGGGGATTTGCACAGGATCCAGTTGCAGTGAGCGGAATTGGATATACACCAGGAACTGCAGGAATTCAATGGGTTACCTCTGCCGAAGATGGATGGCAAGGTAATTTCATCGGATTGAACAGTAATGTTGGAAACGACATGAGTTCCATCTGGGCCACGGATTCTGTTTATTTCAAGATGCGTGCTCCAAATGGTCTTGATGCTGATGATAGCATGTCTGTTTTCCTTTATGATTCAGACAACTCAACCTGGGATTACACAGTTTGGGCACAGATTGATAATTTTGCTGATCTGAATGATGGTGGATGGCACCAGTTTAGTATTTCTCTGGCAGATTTTCAGAATACCACCAATGATATTGACAAGACTGATATTGTGGCTCTAAGCTTCGAAGCCGAAAATCCTTTCCAGTGGGAAATGGATAATGGCGTTTCAGCTGAAATCCACATTGATGATGTTTGGATTGGTCAACCCGAAATACCAATGACAATGATCATTTATAATGGTCAATCTCTCTCAAATGGTATTGAGACGGACTATTGGGGATTCGAAGAGAATTCACTTACCCTTGCAGAAGGCGAAGGCTATGGTGAAGGAACTCCAGCAATTGTATGGGAAACCTCAAACTGGGATTGGCAAGGTCAGGGTTATACATTCTGGCAACAACCTCAGGATTTTTCATATGCCATGATGCATGATACCCTCAAGATGAAGGTTAAAGCCCCTGTCGCTATCGACAATCTACAGGTCAGATGGTATGACTGGAGTGACAATACAGCTGATTTTATGTTTGATAGCACACTGTGGGATGGTGAATGGCAGTCACTGGAAATGCCTCTTGCTGATTTTACTCAAGCAGATGGATTCGATCCTAGCATGGTATACTATTTCAGTATTGAAGCTGTGTGGAATACCGTTCCGGAACGTGTTCTTTTTGACGATATCTGGGTTGGGAATCCTTCGGTTGCTATCGATGTATCCGCTCCGGACGCACCAACCAATGTTTTGGCCGGAACCGCCACCAGTTACATCAACGAGATCGCCTGGACAGCCAGCGCTGGAGAATCAGGCGAGACTTATAACGTCTATGCCAGCTTGAATCCAATCGAGGACCTTGATGATGATGGCGTTACGGTGGTCAAATATGGCGCTGCAGCTAGCGAAGTTGTCGTGCATCCCATTTATTATCCATTGGAAGAGGCTGAGATTGAATATTACTATGCAGTAGACTGTATGGATGCGGCAGGAAATATTTCAGAAGGCTTTACCACAGCAGGTCCTTTTACAAATATTGGTGCAAACCGTGCCATCATATCACTTGATGCTCCAACGAATTTTGTAGCTGATTCTGACCTCAGTGAATGGGCTGGCATAGTTCCATTTACGGTCACACCCGGTTCACATCCAGTTGAAGGAACTATCGACAGCGATGCTGATTTCTCTTACCAGGCTTATGTGGCCATGGACGAGACTTATCTATATGTCGCCTTTGACGTCTTGGATGACAATTTCACATGGACTGCAGAAAATACAGTCGATTGGTGGGACGATGAAGGAATCGAATTGTATCTTGGTCTTTATGAATTAGGTATCCCACATCCATATTTCTACTCCGGTGAAGAGCCTGATTATCGTCTGGTTTTCCTGCCGAACACTATCCTTTGGGGAAGTGATTGGGATATGGAGCCGAGTGCCGATGATTATATCTTCGAGCCTCTTGGTGAATCCGATTATATCATTGAAGCCCGTATCGCCTTCTCAAGTATCTATGATACAGGTGATGCTGAATTTACACCAGTTCAGGGCATGACCATCCCATTTGAGATTCTTGGCTTTGATGCTGATGTACAAAATGGTTACAATGAAGGTCGCTTGCAGTTAGGTGCTAACTCCGAAATTAATCCATGGCATGCAGGACCAGATGTATGGACCTATGCATGGGTTGGAATGCCAGATTTTGTGGTTGCCCTTGACGATTTAAAAACTGGTCTTCCTACAACATTTGCTCTGAAGGATAATTATCCAAATCCCTTCAATCCAACAACTCAGATAAATTATGAATTACCTGAGTCAGCAGATGTGAAGTTGTCTATTTACAATGTTAAGGGAGAGGTCGTTTCTACGCTGGTAGAAAACAACCAATCCGCTGGATATTATACAGCAACATTTAATGCACAAAATGTGTCTTCTGGATTGTATTTCTATCAGATTCAAGCTGGTAGCTTCAATCAAACCAAGAAGATGATTCTAGTTAAATAGAACAAATATATTAGGAGAGGTGACTCAATACGAGTCACCTCTCTTGATTTCGATTTAAGTAACGTTCGGGAGGACAAATCCTTGAATTCCATGCGGAAAAAATTAATGATATTGGTCCTAGCACTTTATGCAGTGAGTGGTTTTGCACAGACCACTGGAAAGCTTGCAGGTAAGGTCACTGATTCTGCAACAGGGGATGCACTTCCCGGTGCGAATGTGATCATCTCTTTGAGCTCATTAGGTGCAGCATGTGATATTGATGGAGATTTTTATATAATCAATATTCCTCCAGGAAGATATGATATCAATATTTCAATGATCGGATATGGTACTGCCATTGTACAGGATTTGCATATATCAGTAAATCGAACTTCTAATATTGATATAGGGCTGTCCATGTCCAGTGTCGAGGGAGAGGAAGTCATTGTTGAAGCCAATCGAATTAGCATAGAGAAGGATCAAACTGGAACTATTCGGAATATTTCGTCCGATCAAATGGAGCTTCTACCAGTAGAGAGTCTCGATCAAGTTGTTGCCATGCAGGCCGGTATTGTCAAAGGTCATGTCCGGGGTGGGCGTAGCTCTGAGGTGACTTATTTACTTGATGGAATGCAAATTACCGAAGCTTTTAGCAACAACGGAAAAGTTGTTGAAGTGGAAATGGAAGTCATCCAGGATCTGGAAGTGATAACTGGTACATTCAATGCCGAATACGGTCGCGCTATGAGTGGGGTCATCAATGCGGTTACCAAAGATGGGAGCAATGAATATCATGGTAGTATTTCCACAGGTTTTGGTAACTATTATACCCAACATTCTGATATTTTTATCGGCTTAAGTAATACTGATTATTCAAGAAATAGCGATTTCAAACTTAATATTAGTGGACCTATTATCAGAGATAAGCTCACTCTCATAGCCAACTACCGCCAACAGGATAATGGCAATCATTTAAATGGAATACAGCGCTTTGTACCCGAGGATTATAGTCGCTACCCTGCGGCCGACCCAACGACCTGGGTTACTGAAGACACAGGTGATAGCACTTTCGTTTCACTCAGCTACAATAAAAGTGAATCAGTGATGACCAAACTGTCTTCTCGAGTAAGCAATAGTACACGAGTTTCTCTTTTATACCAGGCCAATAAAGATGAATGGCAGGGCTATAGCCATATCTGGAAATACAACCCCGATGGTAAAAATGTCTCACATTCGAATAGTAGTTTAATCGCATATCAGATGAATACGGTGATATCACCGCAAATGTTTTTTGATCTGAAATTGAGCCAGGTCGATTATTCCGAAGGCTGGTATCTTACTGAAGATCCAGAAGATTCAACAGTATATCTTCATGATGGGTATAGAAATAGTTCAGGTCCAGGATTCATGACAGGGGGGCAAGAAAAAACGCACCAGCGCCGCTGGTCAGCTAATAATAGTGCTAAATTTGACCTCTCATGGCAGGTCAATAAAAATCATTTTCTAAAAACTGGATTACTATATACAGATCACCGCTTGGAAAATCGATGGTATCAAATTCGGAATGAATATGAATTTTTGCCAGAGGATGATGAAGAGGTTGAGAACCCATTTGATCCCAATAAAGTTTATGTGAACTATCGTCCATTTATTCACACCGACACCAATTCAGTTTATGCCGACGAATATGTTGTGAAGCCCTACGAATATTCAGCTTATATCCAGGATAAACTTGAGCACAATGAAATGGTGCTGAATTACGGTATTCGTTATGACTATTTTAATCCGAGAACTGTTTATCCCTCTAAACGTGGAAATCCTGCCAATCAGATTTTATATCCGGACAATCCTGAATTGATGTCGGAATACCCCGAGGCAGAACCTCAAACACAAATAAGTCCACGCTTTGGACTTGCATATCAGTTGAGTGACGCTGCTGTACTGCGCTTCAGCTATGGTCACTTCTTTCAAATGCCACCTATGTATGCCATGTATCAGAATGGGAGATTTTTTGTTGGGCCAGATGATTATCAGACCACTATGGGCAATGCCCAACTAAAAGCGCAGAAAACTGTACAGTATGAGGTTGGTGTCTGGCAGGGCTTAACTGAAAGTCTCTCAATGGAAGTGGCCGTATATTATCGAGATATTTTTGATCTCTTAAGCACCCAAATATTCACTACCTATAATGAGCGAAAATATGGTGTGTACTCCAATAAGGATTACGGTAATGTAAAAGGTCTTGAGTTGAAGGTAGATTTTGTAAAAGATCGATTCTCAGCCTTTATGAATTACACATTTCAATACTCCAGAGGTAATGCTGACAACCCGAGCCAAAATTTCGATCGTTCTGGTGGTGTCCTTGACCCTATCACTCGTCTCATTCCTATGAGTTGGGATCAACGTCACACCTTTAATACCACAGTCGCCTATGGCATGGATGCTTGGGGTGTGACTCTCACGGGCTATTATGACTCTGGAACGCCCTTTAACTGGGAACCTCTTGATATTTCAATACTGGATGACATAAGTTTTCTTCCTAACAACGAATATATGCCCTCAACATTTTCGGTCGATATGAATGCTCATTATTTCTTTATGTTGAGAAACAATATGGGACTGATATTTGGTCTGCAGGCATACAATATTTTGGATGGTCTCAACGATGCCTGGGTGGATAGTAGAACTGGCCAAGCATATAATTCAATAATTCGAGACAATGATATTGACGGTCATTATAGCGATTTTAACGAGTACGTAGATACTGTTCACGATCCCTCCATGTATGAAGCACCCCGATATTTCAAATTCAGTATGGATCTAACTTTTTAAGTGGGTATGAGGAAAACGACTTTGAAAAATATAAGCAAAAGTTTTCTGCTAATATTAGCTGGATTATTGACATCCAGTTTGATAGCGCAGAGTGAAATTTACGAAGGTCCTGCGGACCCAGCAGGAGATCCTGCAGCGGAGCGCTTGAGTTATATGGATGGTAATCGAATCCGCCTTGAATTTCGTAATACCTCAGAATTATCCTATTGGTCCTCAGCTAGTCCAGCTGGTGAATCGTTATGGCCCAACACCTTTGAGGGAACCAGGATGTTGGACGGTATTGGACTGCTGGTTGGTGCGAAAGTGTATCTTGAACAGGATACGATCCCGGTAGAAGACCCTGTCAACTATTCGGGCTCATTCCCCTTGGATACTCTGTACTATTGTCAAACCAATTATCGTGAGAATATGGATCTAAATCCTCTGGGAGATATTCGTTGGGGCTTTGAGCCGGTCTTTGGCTATTTCAATGAACTTGTCGAACACGGTACTCCAGCCATGAGTAATCGTCCGGAATCCTGGCCACTGGCAGGCTGGCCCGCCTATGGTGATAATTTGAAATGGCAGGGTGAGTGGGATGGTCGTTTTGGTCGTGGTAAAATTAACTCAGAACTTGAAACCTATTTTGTGGTTAATGATGCCCAAGACCAGGAATATCTAGGCTTTGAGGATCGTGCAAAATATTACCCCCGGCCTGGTCATTATATTGGTGATAAATCTCCCTCAGTTTCTGTACAATCCGGAATGCCTTGGGGTGGCTTGGGACTTCGTGTTGAGCAACGAGGATTCCAATGGAACAACGCCCAAGCACGCGACGCAATTTTCTGGGAATATGAAATAGCCAATATATCTGATTATGATTTGCCGGAAGTCGCCTTTGGCTATTGGGTAGATACCTGGATTGGTGGAGAATGGGATAGCGATGATATTGGATTTTTTGATACAGTAGTAGATATGGCTTATTGCTGGGATGAAGACGGTATAGGCCAAGGTGGTAGAAGCACTGGGACCTTAGGCTTCGCCTATCTGGAAAGCCCTGGAGTTGCCTATAATGGTCTGGATGACGATGATGATGGTCTTACTGATGAAGACCGGAATACTCCAGCTGCCAATTTTATAGGTGCATATGATGGCATAACAGATCTAGCAAAGTTTTTGGAATTCTATCATATTACAGAAGAAGACCTGGTACCACACTGGGATGCGGATGAAGATCAGGATTGGAATGATGGAATAGATCTCAATGGAGACGGCGACTACTATTACCTCGCGTCAAATGGCTCCTATTTCCTAGATCCAGGTGAAGAAGCTGGTGACGATGTCGGAACAGACGGAGTGGCTCCTGGCGAGTTGAACTATTTTGGACCGGATGCTGATGGTAGCGAGTGTAATCACCGTCCTGACTACAGTTATCTGGTAGGTGGGGGTGAGCCAGATTTCAATAACACTGATGTATCAGAATCTGATATGGTTGGTCTGACCGCCTTTAGAATGTTTAATATCCCTAATTTTAATGATAGCTACCATTGGCCAAAAGGCGATGAATCCATGTGGGGATTGCTCGGGAACCATCATTTGGAAGAATGGTCAGGTCCCTTGTCAAACCTAATTCTTACCTTTGCCTCAGGTCCCTTCAAATTGGAAAAGAACCATGAGGAGCGGATTTCAATGGCAGAGCTGCACAGTTATGATCCACTATCTGGACTAAACTCTCCCGGTCATCCCGCTCCAGCCTTGTTTGAACAAAAACGAATTGTTCAAGTTATATATGAGAAGGATTACCGCTTTGCTCAACCACCTCTGATGCCCACTCTCACTGCAACCGCTGGCGATGGTGAAATTATTTTGACCTGGGATGATTTTTCAGATACAAAAACACGTGATCCATTTATGGGTAACGTGAATGATTTTGAAGGCTATAAGCTATACAAGTCTACTGATAAATTCTTTTCAGATGCCTTGCAAATTACGGATGGTAAGGGAGTTCCAGCCAGCCTTAATCCAATCTTTCAATGCGATATAATTGACGATAGATCACAGTATGCAGATTTTGCACACAACGCTGGATCACTTTTCTTTCTAGGATCTGAAACAGGGATTGTCCACCACTACATTGACACCGAGGTGCAGAACGGAAGAACCTATTATTATGCCCTGGTTGCCTATGATTATGGATCCGAAGAGCTGGGTATTATGCCTACAGAGAATCCGGTTGTGCTCACGGTTTCGTCGAGCGATGAGATCCTTCATTTTGGCAGAAATGTTCAAATTATAGTGCCCAGGCAAACAGCGTTAGGATACGTCGCACCGACAACTGATACTGAGACTGCTGACAATATTTTAGGCTCAGGAACTGTGACACCTTCGATCCTATCAGACTTGGCCATTATGCCGGATCATCGCTATCAGGTTACATTCGATATCGATTCAATCTATGTGGTGCCTCGATATACCAATGGTTTGAAATATTCCACGAGTCATTTATTTGTCCATGATATTACCGATGGTGACACTGCACTGGTCTACAGTGAAACCCCGGAAAAGCATGTTGAGGGCAATATTATTTTTAACGACACACTCAATTATAGTTATTTCAATCCGACTCGCACGTGGTCCACAGATGTCTTTGATGGTCTCAGACTCGAGATTGACTCACCCCAAAGAATTGCACAGATAGATTGGGAGAATTCCGGTTGGCTAGTAGGGAGTAGTCCTATGGAAGTGATGACTACGGCTTCTGAGACTGAGAACTTTCCCTGGGATTTTGAAATCATCTTTTCAGAAAATGATTCTGTACATGTAAGTGAACTCTCTATCACGAGTGCTGTCAGAGATGAGAATGGCGAAAGGGCTTCAAACATTCTTAAGCATGAGGCTTTTCCATTCTATGTCATCAATACCAGTTTTGTTGATACAGCTGGGAATCATGAATTATTCGAGCTTATGGCTCAGGATATGAATCAGGATGGTCTGTATGATCCTCTTAATGATCGCGTCTTTGTCGGGCCTACAAATACACAGGGACGTTGGGCCGGCACCGTCTTTATTCTCGATTTTCGAGCAGCTCAAAACGATTCCGAGCTACCCCAGGCAGGTGACATCTACCGCATTACTTCGAACCGCCCCTTTTTCAAGACGGATACTCTTTATTTTAATGTGAAAGCAACAGAATTGGCTGATGAAGCTCAATTTGTCAATGGGTTGAAGAATATCAAGGTTGTTCCCAATCCCTATATTGCCACAAATGCCATGGAAGAGTCCACCTTGAACACAAATTTAAAGCAGGATCGCAAGATCATGTTTACGCACATCCCCGCTAATTGTGAGATCAATATATTTTCCACAAGTGGCGTCCATGTCGATGAACTTATTGTGGAAAACCAAGCCAGCGATGGCATTGTGTTTTGGGATCTAATTAGCAAGGAAGGTTTAGATGTAGCCGCAGGCATTTACGTCTATATGGTTGAAACGGATACGGGTGAAGTTCACCATGGAAAGTTTGCGGTGATCAAATGAGAAATATACGAATCATTCAAAAATCAATGTTATCGATCATTGTACTTTCACTTCTCATCATGACCCCTTCTGTCATGGGTCAGAAACCAGACAAGGTGGGTACCACAGCAGTATCCATCTATGAAATTGGATTTGGTACGGCTGGAAACGGAATGGGAGATGCACGGGTAGCTACTGCGTCAGGTATCGAATCTATCTACTGGAACCCCGCTGGGCTCGCACAGACCCAAGGGAGTGAGATATTCTTCTTTAATCAACCCTGGATTGTTGGAATCAGCACAGGTATGGCAGGTGTCGCTTTCGACATTCCCGGAATAGGTAAAGCTGGTCTAAGTATGATCTATGCTGACTATGGAGACATGGAAGTAACAACCGTAAATCAGCAGGAGGGTACTGGTGAAACATTTTCTGCAAGTGATTATGTCATGGCACTCTCATTTGCGAGAAATCTTGCCACTTGGTTTTCTTTGGGTGTGAATTTCGAATATTACTCTTCATCGATTTATCATACAACGGCAAGTGCCGCAGCTGCAGACTTTGGTGTGATTGTGAAGACGGATTTTTTTACTAGAACGGGCGATCGCGAGGATGGGCTCTCAATCGGGATGAGTATCAATAATTATGGAACGCCCATGGAATATAATGGGAAAGATCTGCTTGCCAGTATTGACATTTTACCTGATGAAGATGGGAATTACCGCTATGTCCCTGGTCAGTACGATCTGTCTGAATGGGAACTACCCCTATTGTTCAGGATCGGAGCGTCCGTTTATCCAATTGCAAGTCAGTATCATCGTTTATGCCTGGAAGCAGATGCCGTACACCCCAATAACAATAGTGAATACGTGAATATTGGTGCAGAATACACCTATAAACGTGGCCGTTTTGGCAAACTCTTTTTACGAACAGGATATAAAGGAATCTTTATGGATGATTCTGAATACGGCATGTCTGCTGGTGGAGGCATCGAGTTATTTGTAATGGGAGGGAGAAATATGCGCCTAGAATATTCATTCCGGGATATTGGAGTGCTGGGGACGACACAGTCCTATTCCATACGCTTAGGTTTTTAGGGGGAAAAGAAGATGTTTTTGAAACTCATTTATCGTTTTGTTGCAGTAATTTCAACACTATTTGTCGTCAATTGTTCGGGGCTATTGGTCGAGGATATCCCGGTCAACTCACCTAAAGGCGTTCCCATTGAGATATTCGCTAATGAAACCACTATGTCAAGATGGCTGGTAACGGGTCCCTTCCCGAGTAAAAGCTCAGATGAGCGTTTAGAGGATGGAACCTACAGCCTTGCTTACTCTCGCAATTTTCTTGGTGGTGCACCAGGGGAAGGCAATGTTGAAATAACGCCTGGCAATGAATATACCTACGACATGGAGGACGGAGATCAAGCAACTGCTTCAGTGGTTACTGTTACAGCTAATCAATTAGGCATCGTTGATCTGGGTGTTCTTTACAATAATATTGAATACACCCTTGCCTATTCTTTCGCATATTTATACAGCAATAAAGATCAAAAAGTCCACGCCTTGTTAGGCTCTGATGATGCAGTGAAAGTTTGGGTAAATGAAGAGCTGGTTCATGAAAACTATGTATTTCGTGGCATAGTCCCCGAAGATGATCGATTTAGTCTTGAGTTGAAGAAGGGATATAACCCCATACTAGTAAAAGTTTTGAATGGTGTCAGGGGCTGGGGCTTCACCTTAACCCTTCTGGATGAGAACACATGGGTTGCAAAGACAGCTCTGGAGAAAGAAAAAACGGATTTTGAGGCTTTTCTTAATTCCAATGTTGTACCTGACTGGTATAACTACTGGGATGTGACATTTAACCCAGGCGAATTTCCAAAAATGCGTTGGGACCAGCCCTATCTTGCTAGACAGGTGATAGGGAATGTTCCTCTAGATATTCGCTGGTTCGATGCTGAGCTCAACGAAGTTACGCGCGCTGAAAAGGCGGGTCGATATGGCTTCATTGCCGAGTGTACCTCTAAGGATGGGAAGAAAATTCGCAGAGCAGGCACTCTCTATTGCTATCCCTGGGACTGGATGGGTTGGAGTGAACGTCCTAAAGTGCATTCCATAGATATTCCAGGAGCTAGATTTAATCAAGAATTGACATCAGTGCAGAAGGATGCCATCGGCAGAAATCTGGGTAGAATGATATTATTGTCGACCCTCGATCAAACAGAAGGCGCATCCCTGATGTCGTATCTATATGAAGTGGAGCAGGGGA
>Ga0307989_1001144_pt1 | contig 14886 bp, 15 predicted proteins | sample EllFjometagen185_FD_203164 | JGI IMG/M metagenome (GOLD analysis project Ga0307989, IMG submission 203164) | Marine microbial communities from Ellis Fjord, Antarctic Ocean - #185 | ecosystem: Environmental > Aquatic > Marine > Unclassified | place: Southern Ocean | collected 2014-10-08
TTGAAAATATTGGTGCGGAATTATTAAAAGAGGTGGCTACTAAGACTAATGATACTGCTGGTGATGGAACTACTACTGCGACAATCTTGGCTCAGGCTATGATTACTGAGGGATTGAAAAATGTAGCGGCTGGTGCAAATCCAATGGTTATTAAAAGAGGAATTGAGAAAGCTGTAAACGTTGTAATGGATGAATTGAAGAATAAAATTTCGAAGCCAATTAATAATCAGGAAGAAATTGCTCAAGTAGCTTCAATCTCTGCTAGTGACCCAGAAATCGGTCGTATTATTGCAGAGGCTTTGAATGAAGTTGGCAAAGAAGGTGTAGTGACTGTAGAGGAATCACAATCTTTTGGAATTGAAAGTGATGTTGTAAAAGGAATGCAATTTGATAAAGGATATGTTTCTCCATACATGGTTACAAATACTGATCGAATGGAAGCTGACTACAAAGATGCATATATTCTAATTACAGATAAAAAAATCTCAGCTGTGACTGACATTGTTCCAACATTAGAAAAATTAGCGGAGACGGGGAAGAAGGAACTTGTTATTATTGCTGATGATGTAGATGGTGAGGCTCTTGCGACTTTGGTTGTAAATAAACTTCGAGGTATTTTCAACACACTAGCTATTAAGGCTCCTGGTTTTGGAGATAGAAGGAAAGAAATGTTGGAAGACATTGCTGTTCTAACTGGTGGTAAGGTTATTTCTGAGGAAGTTGGCCTTAAACTTGAGAACGTGGACGTTACAATGTTAGGTCAGGCAGGAAAAGTTGTTTCTACAAAAGAACATACAACAATAATTGATGGCAGAGGTGAAAAAAGTTTAGTTGATGAACGTGTGTCTCAAATTAAGAAACAAATGGAACAAGCTTCTTCTGATTTTGACAAAGAAAAACTTCAGGAAAGATTAGCGAAGCTAGCTGGTGGAGTTGCGGTTATTAAAATTGGCGCAGCGACTGAAACGGAAATGAAAGAAAAGAAATTGAGAGTAGAAGATGCTGTGAATGCGACTAAGGCGGCGATTGATGAAGGTATCGTTCCTGGTGGTGGTGTTGCTCTACTTCGAGCAGTGCAGTCACTTGATAACCTAGAAGTTCATGGTGAAGAAAAAGTTGGTGTGAAAATTCTACGTCGAGCTCTAGAAGAACCGGTTAGACAAATTGCTGTGAATGCAGGAAAAGATGGTGCGGTTATTTCTGAAGAAACAAAAAAACTTGAAGGTTCATTTGGATATAATGCGGCAACAGATAAATTTGAAGATTTAGTTGCGGCTGGAATTATTGATCCGACAAAAGTAACTCGATCAGCGCTTGTAAACGCTGCTTCAATCTCAGCTCTAATGTTAACAACGGAATGTGTGATAACTGATGAGGCAAAAAGTGAGAATGATGCTCCAGCTATGCCGGGTGGAATGCCTGGGATGGGTGGTATGGGCGGAATGATGTAAACTAACGTGCAACTATATAGAAAATGACTTCTCTTGGGGAGTCATTTTTGTTATTGACAAAAGAAAGAAGTTATAGTAAGGTATTCTATTCGAACATTAACAACAAGAAGGTGTATAATGACAAACACTGATAGGGAAGTTTCGCATATTAGAAGACTTAATCCGGATGAGCTGAGTAGACTGTATAGTGATCGGCGTGATAGCTTCTTGATGAAGCATGTTTTTTCACATTTTACTTTGAGAAATGACTATCCGACAGTAAGTTTTCGGATTGAATCACCACGAAGAAATAAACGATCTTTTCTGGTAACTCAGGTTACAATTTTTTCTCTGCGAAAACAACATCAATATGTGGCGATCATTCGATTGGCACAGAAGGTTGTTTCAAGTGGTGAAAGTAAAATATCTTACGTCTTGGCAGTTTTCAAAAACAATAGTGATAGCTTTGATAACAAAAAGATTTTTTTCTTGCTCAAAAAATATGGTCAATGTACACATATGAAATATGAGGAATTGCCGGAAGAGAATAAACTGACAAAACTACAAGTTTTGGGAGTTGATCAAGATTATCTTCGTCCATTTTATCAGATCTCGAGAGATTTGCAGACAGTCGCTTAGTTAGCGAAACCACACAAGGAGAAAATTATGAATGATGATTATCCGTACAAGAAAGAGACTGATCGAGAACAACAAAAAGATATGGTAAATACTGTTTTCCATAAACGGCTTGCAGGATTGCTGAGTGTTACACTTGAAGAAGTTCAGAGGAAAAGAAATATTGCTTTTTTTAAGTCTGAGAATACTGGCGATGAACATAGCTCTGGACATGTTCGAAATTGTATTGCCTTCCCTATTAGAAAAACAACGAGATTCACTTACTATGCTGTAATGTGGCGTCATTTTTATGCGTCTTTTGAATCTGGAGTTGATATTTATCATGGGATTAGAATCATCAAAAGACCTGTCTATTATGGACCACTGCAACTCGAGAATGATGAATTTTTGCACACTGCCGTTACTTCTTCAGAATTTGTGGGAACTTCAGTCTTGCCAGTACTTGGTAGTAAGAAGGGTGAATTCACGGTGCAAATCGAATCGCGGTTTGAAGCTGACAAGTTCATGATGGAGTTCCTAAAACTATCTCATTTTCTATAATTTAGCTCCTCACAATGTGAGGAGTTTTTTTGTTGTAAGAAGAAATATATAGATATTGACAAATACAAATAGATATGATATACTATTTAGTCCTTTAACCACCAAATAGGTCCGTCATGACTGGTAGAGTCCTCGGTGCGTTGCTTGCGTTGTTCGTGATTTCCGTTCTTTTCTCAGGCTGTGCGGGTACTAATCCGTATCAGTATAGGGCTGGGTACACTGAAGGTCCCAGCTGGGAGGCTGGAAAGGTCACTTTGGTGAATGAAACGATCACTGGAATTGGTTGTGAGTATGGTAGCCCCGATCAGCCAGATTCTTGGTCCCTTACACGGAGAGTAGCTGGACAAAATGCGAAGGTTGCTATTGCACAGTATTACGAAACGGTGGTTAAGGCTACCAAAAACAGTTCAAGTAGTATCACTGATGTTACTCTAAATGGAATACGGCAGATTGATTCTGAGGTATTTGAAGATGGACAGTTCTGCGTGAAGATGTCTGGTTATCTACGTAGTATTGTTCGACGTTAAACAAACCCTAGTCAATGGCTAGGGTTTTTCTTTACAAAATTATTTTTTTTTGTTAATGTATATAATCGATCGGGTCATTGAAAAATTGAAATTAAGTACCATTAACTTCATGGCAAGCCATGAAGTATATACTTTTTATTGTATAACTTCACGGTAAAGGAGAATCTGATGCATTCAATAGGCTTTATAATTTTTCTTGTATTTGGTAGAATTCCGAGAGTGGTGAATCTATTTCTACTGATCTTTTCTAATTATTTTGAATTGGCTATGGGAATGGAAGCGGACTTTGTGGCTTACAAGGTGTTTTTGTTAATTCTAGGTGTGCTCTCAATGATTATGCCTTTCACATCAATATGGTTAGTGTTTTCACTTTACAATCAGCCTGAACTTGTTTTTCATCAGATTATCTTGCTACCATTTATAATGATCTTTGATTACTGGTTCACAAGTTTGTGGATTAATGAATTTAAATAGTAGTAACAGTCTTCGTCAGTGCCTAGGAAAGAAATGATTTCAACTGTACAAAACAAAACAAAACAAAACAAAACAGGAGTGAATCATGGAGGTTATACCAAAAGGCACTATTATAGGACTTGGACGGAAACCTGGGAATAATAACTCACCTCCCTTTAGCAAGTCTCATCAAGCTGTTCAAGATCCTGGTATCAAAAAAACTGGATTTACTTGTCGAGTTTGTAATGGGCCAATCATGTCTGAGCAACACCTGGAGCAGGCTCCACAAACTGGTCCAAAAGTCTATGGGCCTGGCAATGGACGAAGCTCACTTGTAATGGGTGCGATTGTCTATTACTGTGATGAATGTGGCCTCTTGTATCACAAGTTGCCGAAAGGGAAAAGTGACGCTGAAGTTTCTGATCAACAACAACCAAGTAAGGATAAAAATGAAAAAGCCACTTAGCTTCACACGACTTTTCACAACTGCAGAGTTTGCAGAGTTTGGTAGAAACATTTTTGAAAAAGGAATAATTGAAATTCTTGTTTGGAATAAAAATCTAAGAAAAATAATAGCTGAAGATCGCTTCGTTGTTGCTATATCCGATGTAAAAGCTGCTGATGAGAATGGCAGAATGGCTGTGTCATTTATAGTTGAACAGGAAGTAGCAACACTGAACTGTCGACAAGCATATTCCCCAGATCAACTTGACTCAAATGTTTTTACTGAAGTTAATGAGTGGAAGAGACTGATACCAATTAGTGGCCATGAAGGTATGAAATATGACTGTCTGAATCTTCCAGAAGGATTACGCGATGAAACGGTTCAAGATGTATTAAATAACATGCAAGCAATTCTGGTTATCCCTGATGAGTTAACTGCTTGGACACAAATTGGACAAAAATTATAGTAGAAGTTTCTCAATAACAAAAACTCTTCGCAATGCGAAGAGTTTTTTATTTTATATGAGGTTGTTTTTTGTAATTAGACGTTAAATCTGAAGACGCAGACGTCTCCGTCTTTTACTTCGTATCCTTTACTTAATACTAATCTACAAAAACTACTAATTATTACCCTCCTACGTCAAGACTTCGATGGGCAGGCTAATACTACTAATGGTTGCAAACTGCAATAATTTGTATTTTATACATTGAATCGAAAAACACAAACATCTCCATCTTTAACTTCGTAGCCTTTGCCTTCGATTCGGATCAAGCCTTTTTCTTTAGATCCGACTTCCCCACCGTTGTCGATTAGATCTTTCCAGTTAATTACTTCGGCGGCGATAAATCCGCGTTCGAAGTCGGTGTGGATTTTTCCTGCGGCTTGTGGGGCTGACATTCCTGCGGTGATAGTCCATGCTCGAGTTTCCTTTGGTCCGGAAGTGAAATATGTTCGCAAGTTTAAAAGTTTGTATGATTCTAAAATAACTCGGTCTAATCCTGTCATGGTAATGCCTGCTGCTTCTAAGTATTCTTCGACTTCCTCCGGTGGCATATCTGATAAATCTGATTCCATCTTGGCACAAATTGGAATAGCAATTCTGCCCTCTAAAATATCCATTGTGACTTCCTTGTTAACATCGGTTTCATCAACGTTGAAGATATAAATCATTGGTTTCTGTGTAAGCAGGCTGAATGGTTTTAGAATTTCTAATTCATCTTCGTCGAATTCTAGTTGGTTGGCTAGGACTTCGTTTTCTAAACTTTGTTTTACTCTGTTTAGAAGATCAATTTCTTTGTTTATTTTTTTCTGTTCTGCTTGACTTGAACCTTTTAGATTACTGATCGCTTTTTTTAGAGCATTTTCTAGTGTTTGAATATCTGCGAAAATTAGTTCCATGTTAATTGTTTCGATATCCCCCTTTGGATCAATCTTTCCGTCAACGTGAATAATATCTCCGCAATGAAAATCGCGGACAACCTGAACAATAGCATCAACTTCTCGAATGTTGGCTAAGAATTTGTTTCCTAGACCTTCACCCTTGTGAGCGCCTCGAACAAGACCGGCAATATCGATAAATTCGATGGTGGTATTAATGACTTTTTCGGATTTATTAATTACGCCTAATGCTTCCAAACGATCATCTGGGACCTTTACAATTCCTTTGTTTGGTTCAATGGTACAAAAAGGATAATTAGCGATATCAATCTGTTTTTTTGTTAATGCGTTGAACATTGTTGACTTGCCGACATTTGGTAATCCTAGAATTCCTATAGAAAATGACATATTTGTTTATATTCTCCGGGCTTGATCCGGAGTCTAATTACTTTAAATTAATTGCTATCAGTGTCTATATAATAGAAAAGACCTCGACTAAAGTCAAGGTCTTGGATTTATATATTTTTTGGATAGACTATTCTGTGTCAGTTGTTTCTTCTGTAGGTTCTTCTTCAAGGGCAATCTCTGCTACTTCAAGAAATTCAAAATTTACCATGATTGACTCAAAATCAATTCGATATTTAATGTAGTTTTTCAGAGTTTTGTTGTAAACATTGAAAGTATTTCGGAGAATTCTGTCTTCTGTAAGAACTAGGATTGTTGGGATTTGATTGTCATCATTGTCTAAGTCGATGAAATAAAGCATTTTACCAAAAGAGAAGTCTACCTCGTCTAAAAGGTCTAATTCACTGAAAATATCGTACTTTTGGTCTAAACTTAGGCTCCAAAGGTTAACATAGTCATCCCGAACGGTAATTGATCGATTAAAATCTGTGTCATTCTGAGGTTGAAGGAAAATAACAAATTCTTCTGGTTCACTACTCTCAATCTCTTCGCCATCATCTGATGTTTCAGTTTCTTTCATTACACGATTAGCACTTTCTATTTCCCAATATGAAGGTGTTTTCAAAGATAGAAGCGCTTCCTCATTATTATAGACAGCCCAACCTTCAACAGTAATATCGCTTGGTAGCTCTCTGTTCTTGTCGAATAAATTGACTACAATTTCCTTGTTCTGGGCATTTTCTTCTTCTAAGGTTTTTGTTTTCTTGTTCAAATCAGCTAATTCTGCTCTTAGAACATCAACTTCATTTTCTAAAACTTCCGTTCCTCCTTTTTGGATTTGAGAAATTTGGTCCTTTGTATAGCCGAATACAACGCCGACGACACCTAGAATTAAAATTGCTACTACAGCCAATGTGAATAGAGAGACATTGTCACTTTTTTGAGATTTAGTGCTTTTTGTCCCGCCTGCAGCGTTATGCGCAGCATTTCGGGCAGGTGTTTTTTTCTTTGAAACGTTCCCCTCGTCAACGTCTTTTTTCTTTTTTGTTACCATATTCTTGTTTTATTTACTGATTTTTCATAAATTGTGTGTAAATACATTTTACAAATAATCTGGCTTTTAGGCAAACAAGTTATGTACAGGCTAATTCCTTAATTTATGCTAAAATTTGAAATAAGAGCATTTATTTGCTACAATTGGATTACGAAATACGAAATTGTACGAAAAATACGAAAACTTGTCTTACTAGGCAAACTTCAATATCTATAGTTTTCAAAAGTGAATTTTAGTATTTTTCGTAATTTTTAGTATTTCGTAATAAAAATAAAGATATAAATATGACAACTGCAAACTCAATTGAAGAATTATTAAAGGATCCGTCAAAAGTAAAAGGTGGAAAGAAAGCTACTCCAGTGAAGGATAAAGGATCGAAAAAAATCAAAGACAAGAAGCAAAAAGATGTTTTGGAAAGGAAAATGGAGGACATTAAAATTAATGAAGCTGAACGAAAAGCAAAAGCATCTGCTCAGGCGAGTAAAACTCCTTATATTGATTTAATTGGAATGGCAATCAGTCCAGAAACATTAACATTGATTTCAGAGGAAGATTCAAAAAAATACAACGTGTTGAGTTTTCTTTTTATTGGAGATGAAATTCGAATCGGAGCGGTAGATCCAACTAAAAAGGCTGTGAAAGAACTGATTAAGCAAACAGGTGAACGTAATAGAGCAAAAGTTGAGGCTTACCAAATATCACAACACAGTTACGATGTTATAACTAAATTGTACGATAAAATCCCTGTATACAAGAAAGCGCCAAAGGGAGTTCAGATCTCACAAAAAGATTTGGATAAATATGCTGAGCTCAGTAAAGATTTTGACAAAATTAATGATGAAGTAAATAAATTAAAAGATGCAAACATGACTGATCTTGTTTCTCTTATTATTGCGGCTGCACTTTCGTCTGGTTCTTCTGATATTCATATTGAAGCTGAAGAAAAAGATGTAAAATTTCGTTTAAGAATAGATGGTATTCTTCATGATGCGGCAGAAATTGATAAAAGCTCTTGGAAGAGACTAATATCTAGAATGAAGCAGCTATCTGGATTGAAAATCAATATAGCAAATAAACCTCAGGATGGTCGTTTTACAATTCATACGGAGAAAGAAGATATTGATGTGCGTGTTTCTGTTTTGCCGACTGCTTATGGTGAGTCAGTAGTAATGCGATTGTTAAAATCATCAGCGGCGAGTCTTGAATTTGCTCAGTTGGGACTAACTGGGTTATCTGAGAAGAGGTTGAGGGCACAGATTGAGAAACCACATGGCATGATTATTACAACCGGTCCGACTGGTTCTGGTAAGACAACAACTCTATATGCAATTTTGAACAAATTGAATGAAGAAGGTACAAAAATTATTACTCTTGAAGACCCAATTGAATACAGATTAAAAGGAATTAACCAAAGTCAGATTGGGGCTGGAAAGACTAAAGATAAAGGTTATACTTTTGGAGATGGGTTACGGTCAATTTTGAGACAGGATCCTGATGTAGTGATGGTTGGAGAAATTCGAGATTTGGAAACGGCTGATGTGGCGGTAAATGCGGCGCAGACAGGACATCTTGTTATATCTACTATTCATACAAATAATGCGGCTGGAGCAATTCCTCGTTTCATGAATATTGGTGTATCTGGAACGTTGCTGGCACCGGCGATTAACGTGATCATGGGACAGAGATTGGTCCGACGTATATGTGAGGATTGTAAAGTTGAATATAAACCGACAGAAGAAGAATTAAAAATTATCACTGATGAATTGAATACAATTCCTGATGATCATCCTGACAAACCGGACATGTCAAACATGAAGTTTTATGAAGGGGAAGGTTGTGAAAAATGTAATAATAGAAAATATAAAGGACGAGTTGGTATTTATGAAATTTTGGAATTAAATGAACAGATGAGAAAAGATATTATCTCTGGAAAACCATCAACTGATGATATTCAAAGAATGGCAATTGAAAATCAAATGATTACAATGTTTCAAGACGGTATAATTAAAATACTTGCGGGAATAACTTCAATAGAAGAAGTTTTCCGAGTAGCTAAATAAAAACTTTATGGTAGCAAAAAAACATGCCTTCGATAAAGACCCTGAAACTGGTCACATGACGGAAGTAAGATATTTCGGGGAAATTAATCCAGTGGGTGAGAAAAAAGAAGCGGCTGAAAAACTACTAGATGATCTGCAAGAAAGATATAAATTTCGTGACGGGATACCTGGCTTTGAGCCTTCTATGGATTTTGTAAAAAAATTTCAGCCCAAAGAGACATGGACCGAAGGTAATTCAAATCGTCCGCAAATTAAACTGGCAGGAGATCTCTATGATGCGATTTGTAGATGGTTAGCGGTTAAACCAGACGATCCTGAAAATGGATTAAGATTTTACACGGCGGTTGGATCTCCCCTTGATTATATTCATGGAGTAGATGCTTTCTTTCAGTTTGGAGAAACGAGGGTTTTAATTGATGTAACAAAAAATGTTAAAAATAAACAAAGAGCAGATTCTGAGCATGATACCATAATAATGGAACCGCTGTCAGAGCACCCAACACAATACAAAAAGGATATTCAAAGTTATGCAGAGCAAATTTCGGGAATATTAATGAATGAGTTTGAGAGAATAGCAGAGAATGAAGAGAGAGAAAAAAACAGGCATCTTAAAAGAGGGAAGGATGATTATTTTGAATATGACGTTCCTGAGATGCCTATGAGGTAAATGTACCATTGATCATGGAACCTGAAGTATGGATCATATAACATGGACCTTGAATCATGAAACATAAAATAAAAGAATAATTAGTATAAAAGCAGTGTTTAGGCATTGCTTTTTTGTTTGAGGGGAAATTGTTCTTGCATTGGGAAACTTTTTGATTTGTGCCTGCATAGCAAATCCCTCTTCATTTCTCCCTTTGCCAAAGGGAGAATGGTTGATGGTTGACAGAAATAGCTAGACATGGTAAGGTTAGATGTTGTCATTCAACAAAAGGAGAAAAGGGATGGCACTTCCAAATAAAACTGCTTGTAAAAGGTGTGGAATTAGCAATGAATTAACAGATCTGGAATCATTAAAAATCTTATTGACGGACAAAGATGACATTAAGATTGAAGAAGGTGGAATTACAGTGACCTTTGATTATTGTTTGGAATGTGGAACAAAAAATGACCGGAAATTTCCAGGCATTAATGTATCACAAGCAATTAAGCATACTCTCCATTGAATCGCTAAATAGCGATTCTTTTTTTATATAGAAATTACTCGGCTGGAGAGGCCGGTTATAGAAATATCAATCTTTTGGAAGATGTAGTCGTTTTTGGTTAAAAAGTCTTCGATTTTTTCGCCCCATTCGATGAAGATTACTGCTTCGGGGTCATCCAGGTATTCGTCTAGTCCGACGTTCAGTAAATCGTCAGTCTCAACTCGATAGGCGTCAACATGGACAATTTTTTTGAAGATTTGTTTCTCGACATTGTAAACTTTCATTAGAACAAAAGTTGGGCTGTTAATTCTCTTCTTGACTCCGACTGAGTTAGCTAATGCTCGGACAAAAAAACTTTTGCCGGCACCTAGGTCTCCGGTCATTAAGACAATTTCTCCACCCTTCAGTGTGCTTGCGAAATGTTGGGCAAGAGCTGTGGTTTCTTCTTCACTATTTATAAGTATTCTTTTCATAATGATAATTAGGTGACTTCCCAATTTGGGTCAGGTCGAAAGTTTTTAACTTCACAAAAATCTTTGTTTAAATATTGAAAATAGGCAACGACTCCAATCATAACTGCGTTGTCTCCGGTATATTTTATTTCTGGCATGGATAGTTCAACTCCTGGAATTTCGTTTACAGCATTTTCGAGTTTTCTTCTGAGAACTTTATTAGCAGCAACTCCACCGCCGAGTAAAAGGCTTTTTACTTTGTGTTCTTTTATGGCGGAAGCTGTTTTGTAGACTAAAACGTCGGTAACGGCTTCTTGAAATTCATGAGCCATGGCTTTTTTTAGTTTTTTGCCCTGTCTAGATTTGTTCCAGTTGTATAAAACTGATGTTTTGATTCCGGAAAAGCTCATTTCGAAATCACCGGTATTAATCATTGGTCGTGGCAGGGTTATTTCTGGTGATAATTTTCCTGGAGAATATTTTTCGGCCAAAGCGGAAATTGCTGGACCGCCTGGATAGCCAAGTTTTAACATTTTGGCGACTTTGTCGAACGCTTCACCGACTGCGTCATCTCGAGTACCGCCGATCCATTTATATTTGCCGAAATCATTCATTAAAATAAGTTCGGTGTGTCCGCCGGAAACTACAAGTGCTAAAGCTGGCAACAGACTCTTTATTTCATCTTGATTCTTGCTGACAAGTGAGGAGCAGATGTGGGCTTCGATGTGATTTACTTTAATTAGAGGAATATTCCAGGCAACTGATAAACTTTTTGCGGTTTCAACTCCGACAAGAAGAGAAGTTATAAGTCCTGGTCCTCCGGTTACAGCGATAGCGTCAATATCGGTTGGTTTTTTCTTGGCTTTTTTTAGGGCCTGGTTAACTATGGGTATCATGTTCTCAATATGCATTCGGGCCGCAATCTCGGGAATAATTCCGCCATACTTAGCATGGGTTCGGACTTGAGTGGAGATAATATCTGAGAGAACTTCAAAACCATCAGGACTGGCTTGCAGAACTGAAGCAGCTGTTTCGTCACAGCTAGTTTCTATTGCTAAAATTGTTATTATTTTCTTCATAAGACAATTATAGCATATTATCATGATGTTCTTGATTTTTCAAGTCTATTTATATCAAAAATGAATTTGATGAATTAGATTCCTACGTTTTATCATGGTTTTATGGGGGGAATATTGTGGATGGCGCATTTGATGAATCAAATGCCTACGTTTTATCATGATTTGGAGGGGAATATTGTGGATGGCGCATTTGATGAATCAAATGCCTACGTTTTGTCCATGTCCCGATTCTCCCTTGGACAAAAAAACACCAACTACGTTGGTATCTTTTTGGTACTCCCAAGGGGAAAGTCTCACTCGTCACTTCGTGTACTCTTAGAGGGGTTTCCACCCCTCTAACTCCCCCAGAACATAGGGGGAACCTTCCCCCTATCACCCCCTGTCCGATTCTCCCTTGGACAAAAAAAACACCAACTACGTTGGTATCTTTTTGGTACTCCCAAGGGGAATCGAACCCCTGTTTTTAGGATGAAAACCTAATGTCCTAACCACTAGACGATGGGAGCTGGATTAAGATCGATAAAATTATAACAAGGATTTAATCAATAGTCAATAGTTGTATTAAAAAACCAGTTCTGTGTTACAGAACTGGTCGACTTAATATGAAAGATATGAATTGCCTTCACTTCTTTTTGATTAGATAGCGAATAGATCGCTATCTAATTTTTCATCGGCGAGGATACATCGGTAGTCTGGTCCTTTTAAGTGGATCTCTCCTGAACAAGCCATCAGCTCATTCATTCGAGAGGTAACTCGTCCAATCTTATCAATACTTTTCACTCGTTGCAAAATGCCATCTTTGAATTGAAAATTTGTCGTGACAATAACCAAGCACCTATTCTCATATACGCGAGAAATAAACTTCTTAAAGCTATCAAGGTCTGTGTTGGGATGAAGTGATTCAACACTTTGATGTCTAGCATACATATCGTCGATCAAAATCACTGGACATCCACCGTAACTAAAGGCACTTGAAAGATTCTCCAAGGTAAAATCATATCTTGATAAATACAGTCTTGCTAAAACTGCTGGATTGACCTGGGCAATATGATTCACTATTGCCTCCTGCAGATGCGTCTTTCCAACACCCGGATTTCCCCACAGGATAATCATTCTTCCATTATCAAACGGATAATCTTCCTGTAAAATTCCGGGATGATTAGCTATGTTTGTGGCTAGTTTTGAAGATTCGCTAGTACCTTTTTTTGACTATCATCTGTAATTTGAAAATTGGTAAAGGTTGATTTTGGCCTCACCTGAGAAATCATGTTTCCACTACTCATATCTTTCCTCGATTGCATTGTTGTTATTGTAAAAGAACTAGTAAGCTTATCACAAACCCTTGTCTTTGTCAAGGGCACTGAGTCTTTGTCCTAAATCTTGATATTTTTTTAGATTTGCGCTATGATAGGGCTAGTCATTAATAACAATTTTGAGATTCTTATTTTTAGATTTTAAAACTTTGAATTTCAAATCATAAATTAATTAAATATGTCTGTACCGAAACGAAGAAAAACTTCTTCAAAAACAAAGATGGGGAGATCTCATCAAGCTTTAAAAATGAAACAATTGATTTCTTGCCCAAATTGTAAGGAAATGATTAAGGCTCATAGAGCTTGTCCAAATTGTGGTCAATATAAAGCTAAGGTTGTATTAAAAACACAGTCTGACAAAAAAGCAGCTCAAGTTGCCAAGAAAGATGCAAAGGCAAAAGCAGCTCAAAAGAAAGCTAGTTAATAATAAACTACCAGCTTTTGGTTTCCAGACACTGGCTAGTCCGGTTGCTTGTAACTATTAGCTAAAAGTAAAATTAAATATGTCTGCAATTATGATCTTTGCTTTGATCACTTCTGCTATTGCTATTGCGTATGGTGGAATTGTGACTCAAAGAATTCTAAAGTTAAGTGCTGGTTCTGACAAAATGATAGCTATTGCAAAGGCTATTCAGGAAGGTGCTAAAGCTTATTTAAATCGACAATACAAAACAATTAGTATTATCGGAATTATTATTGCTATCATCCTATTCTTCGTATTAGGATGGAAAACTGCTCTTGGCTTTGTTGTCGGTGCAGTATTTTCTGGTTTAGCAGGTTATATTGGAATGAACGTTTCTGTTCGTGCTAATGTTCGAACTGCTGAAGCAGCGAAGCAAGGAATCCGAAAAGCGCTTGATGTTGCTGTTAAGGGTGGTGCTGTTACAGGTATGCTTGTTGTTGGTCTTGGACTACTTGGTGTAGCTGGTTTCTATGCATTAACACAAGATGTTCATGCTCTCATCGGACTTGGATTTGGTGGAAGTTTGATTTCAATTTTTGCTCGTTTGGGTGGTGGTATTTTTACCAAAGCTGCTGATGTAGGAGCTGACCTTGTAGGAAAACTTGAAGCTAATATTCCTGAAGATGATCCACGTAACCCAGCTGTAATTGCTGATAACGTTGGAGACAACGTTGGAGATTGTGCTGGAATGGCTGCGGATCTTTTCGAGACTTACGCGGTAACTGCTGTAGCTGCTATGCTACTTGGTTCTATTCTTTTTCAGAACTTTGAAAACGCAGTACTATATCCATTGTTAATTGGTGGTATTTCTATTATCTCTTCTATTATTGGTATTTACTTCATGAAACTTGGAGCAAAGAAAAATATCATGGGAGCTCTATATAAAGGTTTGATTGTTTCTGGACTTATTTCAACTGTTGGTTTCTACTTTGCTACTAACTGGGCATTGGCTGGAAATGGTGCTTACTCAACTATGAGTATTTATTTATCTTCATTGGTTGGTCTTGCTGTTACAGGCGGTCTAATCTTCATTACAGAATATTATACATCTACAGATTATGCTCCAGTTAAATCTATTGCTCAAGCGTCAACTACTGGACATGGAACAAACATTATTCAAGGATTAGCTGTTTCAATGAAATCTACTGCTTGGCCAATTGTTGTAATTGCGGCTGGTATTTTTCTATCATTTGAACTTGCGGGAATCTATGGTGTTTCAATCGCGGCAATGGCTATGCTTTCAATGACTGGTATTATTGTTACTATTGATGCTTATGGTCCAATTACAGATAACGCTGGCGGAATTGCAGAGATGGCAGGATTACCGGAAGAAGTTCGAAACGTAACTGATCCACTAGACGCTGTTGGTAATACAACAAAAGCTGTTACTAAAGGCTATGCAATTGGTTCTGCTGCACTTGCGGCATTGGTACTTTTTGCTGACTTTAACTACGCTATTCTAGAAACTGGAAAAGAAGTTGTATTTAGTTTAACTGACCATAGA
>Ga0307989_1001145_pt1 | contig 14886 bp, 11 predicted proteins | sample EllFjometagen185_FD_203164 | JGI IMG/M metagenome (GOLD analysis project Ga0307989, IMG submission 203164) | Marine microbial communities from Ellis Fjord, Antarctic Ocean - #185 | ecosystem: Environmental > Aquatic > Marine > Unclassified | place: Southern Ocean | collected 2014-10-08
AGGCTTGGGAGAAATGAAGATCAAAATAAATGATGACACATTGGGGTTAATTTCTCACTTGGCGAATGGAGACGCACGAATGGCGTTAAATACATTAGAAGTCTGCTCTAAACAAACGAAATCAATCAATCAAAAACTCGTTAAAGAAGTCGTTCAAAAATCAAATCTCATGTACGACAAAAATGGAGAAGAACATTACAACATTATATCCGCTCTTCATAAATCCATTCGTGGTGGCGATGCTCATGCGGGGCTTTATTGGCTTGCTCGAATGCTTGAAGCGGGTGAAGATCCAATTTATATTGCTCGTCGATTACTCCGATTCGCTGCGGAAGATGTTGGAGTCGCTGATAATTTTGCTACCGTGCTTGCTAATTCTGTTTTTGATGCTTGTCATAAAATTGGCATGCCAGAATGTGATGTGCATCTTGCTCAACTCGTAATTTATCTAGCTAACACCAAAAAATCCATTGCTGCCTACCATGGAATTAAAAAGGCTAAAGCAGATGTGAAAGAATATGGAAATTTAGGAGTTCCACTCCATATCCGTAATGCTCCTACAAAACTGATGGATGATTTAGGATATGGTAAAAATTATAAATATACACCATTAGAAAATAGTGACGACCAGGAATATCTTCCGAAGAAATTAAAAAATAAAAAATATTTCTAATTCGATTCTATTTATTCCACATCGATAACCAAGTTTGAACTTTTTCTGGAGTTTCTTCTACAGGCATTTGTTCAATTGTAATGCCTTCTGGAAGTGATTCTAGGAACATCTTTCCATATTCCTTATTAATCATGCGGTTATCCAAGATCACCATTACTCCATAATCTTTGGTTGAACGGATTAAGCGGCCAAACCCCTGACGGAATTTAAGAATCGCTCGTGGAACTGTATATTGGAAGAAGCTATTTGTGAATAGTTCGGATCTAGCTTTAATTACTGGGTCATTAGGTACATCGAATGGGATTTTGTGAATAACTAGTGTTGTAAGAGCATCCCCTGATATATCTACACCTTCCCAGAAGCTTGAAGTACCAAGAAGGACTGAATTTTTTGGATCTTTTAAATATGCCTTCATGATTTTTGCACGCCCACCACTAACACGTTGTGCAAGGATCTTCGGATTACTACTTCCCCACTTTTTCATTAAGTACATGTACACCTTTTCGAGTGCACTGTAAGAGGTAAATAGCCCCATAGTACTACCACCAACCTTTTGAGTTAATTCACCCATAAACCGACTTACTTGTTCAATACTTTTTGGATTTGTGATGTAATGCAGATTATTTGGGGTAATTACATATACCTGTTTTTCGTAATCAAAAGGGCTATCTAGTATAAGCTCTTCAAATGATTCGTTCAGCCCAAGCATATTACGAACGTAGGTGAAGGGATGCTGTGATTCTTCTCCACTTTGTGATTTTAACTGAACCCCTAAAGTTGCTGAAGTGAGGATTATGGATTTTTTCGCATCATAAAGTTTTTCTTTGAGTGGTTCACCAAGCATCAATGGTGCCATTCGAATACTAATGTTTCCATTGAAGTCGGAAGTAATCCATCTGATTGATGTTTCATGTGTATCTGCATCTTCGAAAAATGTATTCAGACGTCCAAATTGCTCATTAAGCATTAATATTTCTTGTAGTAGTTCGTCTAGGAAGGCCTCTTGCTCTGGGAACTCTTCATCTCCTTCTATCTCTAGAGCCGTAGCTAGTTTGCGCAACTGGTTTAACCATTTTTGAATCTTTTCATTTACCTCAGAAAGAGATTCTCCTAAATTAATCCATTCCTCGGAAGCTCCTAGAACTTTATCGATTAGTAAGTTTTCAATATAAGCGGACTCTGGAACATTTCTATTAACAAAGAGAGCAGTGATCGTAAAAAAGTTATCAATAACTGAGAGAATATCTGGAATCTCTTCAAGTATTGTTGGAATTGATTCGAATGCCTTTCCTTTTACAAATAATGTACCCGTGAAACGCCTCTCAAGGTCCTCAAAGTGGTTTTTAATAACCCTGATAGGTATGATTAGGCTTTCTTGTTTTACTTCCCAACCAAAGGCTTCTGTGGCTACGTGCTCAAAGTGATGTGCCTCATCTACTATTAAATAATTATATTCTGGAAGCAACCCCCCTTCTCTATTTAAATCTGCACATAGCAAAGCATGATTAACAATGATGATATCTGCATTTTCAGCTTTTTCTCTGGCTTGCTCTAAGTAACACTTACCATATGATCTGCATTTTTGTGGAGTGCAATGTTGATCATCTGCAGATAATTCAAAATTCCAAACAAGATTTTCTTTTCTGGTTAAATGGATTTCTCCACAATCCCCTGTTGGACTGGTTTCTTGCCAAATCAATATTTTGACCAGCAAAATCATTTCTACATCTGTGAAATGTGTTCTTCGTTTGAATTCGGCGAGCCTGCGAAGGCAAAGGTAATGTGAACGTCCTTTTAATACCGCAACTCGAATTCCGGAATTGCTAGTTTCTTTTTTGTAAATGGACTGGAGCAATGGAACGTCTTTTTCGTAGAGTTGCTCTTGAAGATTAATTGTATTTGTAGAAATCACCACTTTAGTTTTGTTTTCTATAGCCATATTAGCTGCAGCCACAAGGTAGGCAAGTGACTTTCCAATCCCAGTTGGTGCTTCGCATATTAAATGGTATTCCTCTTGAAATGCAGTCATTACACTTTGGGCCATTTCCAATTGTTGTTTTCTAGGTTCGTAGTTTTCCCAATGTTTAATAAGTGCTCCTTTTTCTCCGAAGAATTCTTGGATGTCTAATGCACGCTTAATACCTGCCGATGTTTCGAGCGTGATAGCTCCTGGCACCTTGGAAGAAGTTTTACTTGAAGCTTTTAATTCCTCAAAAAAGATAGCACCATCCCATTCTGATTTTGGGATGAGGTCTTGAATATGGTGAATAAGGTTTTTAGGCAGCTTACTGGCCTTTTTCCATAAATGCTTGAATAATTCTAATGTTGCCTCTACGTCCCCCATGGCTCTATGAGATTTACCGTGTTCAATCTCAAAATCTGTAGAAAGTGACTCAAGGCTATAGCTAGTCGCTTCTGGGTAAAGGATTTGAGCAAGTGGAATAGTGTCGATATCTCCAATTGTTTTTAGGTCAATTCCTGAAGACTTTAAAAAACCAATATCAAATTGAATATTATGACCAATAATATAAGCTCCTGACAAAATTTCTTCTAACTTATCTTGCACAGAGTCTAGTGGTACACCATTTTTCTTAACTTCCTCATCTGTAATGCCAGTAATAAAAGTAATAATATCTGGAAGAGGAAGAAGAACTCTTATCACAGCCTCCAATCTATCTACCTCTTTACCATTTTCATAACGAATACAAGCAACTTCTAGAATTTGATCTTTATCGGGCATTACACCTGTGGTTTCGAGGTCGAGTATTACGAATGGTTGACTAAACACTAGATTATTTGGCTAAAAGATAATGATTAAGCGAGACTATACTATCAAATTTAGTGCCGTGTTCCTAGGTATTTACCCATATACAATAAAAGAGCCGCTTAAAAGCGACTCCTTTATAATAATTGTTTTATCGAGTGATTTCTATTACTGCACCTTGCTCTGGGTCACATACACCAACCGTAAGACGTCCGTTTCCTGCGGCATTTACATAGTAATCTGTATTAGTTGCAACCCCCTCGCTAGGATCCATTGGAATATCAACAATGTAATCTGGAGCAAGATCACTACTTAAATCTAAACAAGCAGCAACTGTAGTATCAGCTCCGCAAGTAGAATCACAACCGCTAGCAGCTGTTCCTAGAACCTGTGAAGTACCAGCTACAGCATCAATACCAGAAGGTAAGCTGCCTTCATCAATAGTATATTGATAAATTGCGTTAATAATAGTGTTTGCATCAGAATGACGCTGAGCATTACGTGTATCACCTAATTGCTTTGTAGGATTAATAGCCACAATAACTATACCTGCCAAAATTGCAATTGCAGCAACCACAAGTAGAATTTCTAGGAGTGTAAAACCTGCCTGCCGGGAGGTATGGCCTTTTTTATTTTCCATAATAAAGTTTTTAAATTTTAAATTTTAAATTGTATATATTATACCAAAAGAATGGTAAAAATAGAACGATTATTCCATGGTCAACTTAATGGTAAGGTGAAGGAAGAGAATAATTATAATCAATAATTTGATCTAAATATTTTAACTCTATTATACCCTTTTCAGTATTAACATCTTTTGGGATTATCGCCTCAATTTTGTTTGATCTCTGCCTAGTGATAGATACTGGCTTTGAATCAAAAAATAGTTGTAATTTTGCGTATGTAAGATCGGGAGTATTTTGTGTATATATTGAAAATTCCTGACCCTGAGTAAAAGGACCATTTATTACCAAATCTACTAATGCTGTTTTTGTACTCGCAAATACTAAAAATTGAACTCCTAAAATTCCTACAACAAATAATGCAAACATCACATGTAGATACTTATGAAAGTTTGTTGGAAAATGTTTATAAAGCTTCATTTCTTTTTATTTTTAATTCAAAACATCCTCCAATATTACTCTCCTTTTTTATTAAATAGTTTTTTAAGAACATTTATAAATACATCTGTCATACTTTTTGGATCCCCAGAAAATGTAGGATTTTCTTCTGGCACTATCTCTGAACCTTTGACTTCCCATTCTACGAAATATGTTTTTCCATCTTTAGCACATGTATATTTATAATCCCTCTTACCAAATCCGTTATTTGTCACTCCATTATTAAGAACCATATTGTTGTTGTCTGCGATATATCTTGGGTATGACACCTTAATTGCGCCCTCTTGAGGTTCACAACTGTTCACTTCAGTGGTATAACTCCCATTTTCTCCATCTGTTTTTTCAACTGACTCCCATTCAATTTGGTAGCAGTAATTTCCGTCACATTGAACATTGGTCCAATCTTGTAAAACTCCATATCCAATATGTTGAATGGATTCGTACATATCAACTGTACCTGTATTTACTTTGTTTTGTATTCTCACCCCTCCTTCACGTAGGTTTAAGCAAGATAGAACTGGATAATTTTTTGTTCCTGAATTGTGTCCATTATAAATATTACTATCACATGTGATCTTTCGATATATTGGTCCCTCATTTGAAGCTTCTTTCCCATTATCTAGTTTTAAATATTTTACCTCGTATTGCGTACTACTATCACACTCGTATATGTCATATAAACTATTCCTACCCGCTGTCCCATTTATAATTCTGATCGCAGGTGAAGTTTCTGTTTTCTTATACTCTATACCACTTCTGTCGGATAAATCTTTACAATCATATACCGTTTTACGCTCTGTGCTATATTCCTCTGTATCTATAATAGATATTGGATTTTTGTGATATGTCGTAGTATTTTCACACCTGTATACATAACCTTTGGTTCCATTTGCAATAAAGTTGCGATCTGATTGTGCAGTTGCTTGTTTATATATTCCACCATCTGTGTTTTCGCAATTATAAGCTCTATATGTTCTTGTAAGAGATCCTAAATCTGGCAAAGATTTATTTTGCACTTTCTGGTTGAACACATCAGAATGACCTGATTTATTTTGCGGCTTCTGGTTGAGTGTGTCGGAATAAACTGATTTACTTAAATTAAACTGATTATCCATTGCGTTATAAACTGTATTTGGATTATCAGCCGCCTGACCATATGCAATCATTCCATTCCCCATCCATAAAGCACCCCAAATTAAGAGTGTCGCGAGTATCAGTTTTATAATTTTCTTGGATTTATACATATTCGTTTTTTATTTTAGGTCATTTTATCATTTTCTAGTATTAATTTCAAATCGACCTTACTGCTTTTAGGTGTTAAAATATGACAAATAAATAATATAAAATAAATCATGCTAAAAATTGACCCAAAAAAGATCTATTTTCTCGATGTAGAAGATGATGATTGTCTCTTTGTTGATGGTAAAATTAAGGGCAGTAATATTACGAAAGAATCGTTTAATGAAAAAACTGCAGAAAAATATAAAGATGCTGAAGTGCTAAGTACTTTTATTACGTCTGAACTTTCTGGAAAAAACTTATCAAAATGTCCTAACTTAAAACTCCTTGTAACTCGAAGTGTGGGATATAACCATGTGGATTTAAAATGGTGTGATGAAAATGGAGTAAAGGTGTGCAATGTGCCAGATTATGGAGCTCATGTTATTGCTGAGCATGTATTTGCCTTACTGCTAGCATCCACAAGACACATTATCGAGGGTGAAGAACGTACTGAGGATGATAGCTTTCGTTGGCAAGGGCTTCGAGGTATTGCCCTAAAGGGTAAAACTATTGGTGTAATTGGAACTGGGAAAATTGGCTTACATGCATGTCGCATAGCTTCACTTGGCTTTTTGATGGATGTAATTGCTTACGATCCACATCCAAACAAAGATATGGCACAAGAATATCATTTTGACTATGTAGATAGTATTGATGAAATATGGAAGAGGTCAGATATTATCACTCTTCACACCCCACTTTTCCCCAGTACTAAGCATATGATTAATGAAGAGAGTATAAATAAAATGAAGGATGGGGTTTGCCTAATAAATACTGCTCGTGGTGGCTTAATTGATACAAAAGCTCTAGTAAAATATGTCAAAAAAGGTAAGTTTGGTGGTGTAGCTCTTGATGTTATTGAACATGAAAAGAACTTAAAGAAAGATAAGGAATTACTTCATTTGCCGAATGTAATAATTACACCTCATATTGCTTTTTACGCTGATGATTCAATGGGATGTATGTATAACGAAGCCGTTCTTTCGATTGAAAGATTTATTAATGACGAAGAGTTGGTTCATCAAGTAATAGGACACTGATTTTTTCAGGAAACAGGAAACAGAACACAGGACACAGTTATACCCTTAACTACTGTTTGCTGTGTTCTGTTTCCTGTGTTCTATATGTAAGTAACTACATCAAAATTCCTTTCTTTTACTGGTGAGGTTTGATCTGGATAACCGAGACATAAGCCAAGAATTATATTTTCTTCTGGTTTTAGTTCGAGTACTTTTCGCGCAATAGAAGAGTTTTCTAGTGGTTTTGCAAGACCAATAGGACAAGTTCCAAGCCCAAGACCATGTGCTGCGATCATCATATTCTGCGATGCTAGACCGTGGTCGAACGTGTTTCCGAGATCTACTGTTTGAATAATAAAAATTATAACTGGTGCATTATAAAAAATTGTATCCCCTTCGTCTGTAGCTCTAGCTTTGAAATGTTCAATTTTATCTCCCCATCGTATTTTTGCATCATCTGTTTTTAAAAAGTTTCCAAGTTCATTTTTAGCTTCATTTATTATTGTTTCACGATTTTCTGAGGTTTTTACAACAACAAAACGCCACGGCTGACGATTCAGACTGGATGGTGCCATAATACCAGCAGAGATAACATTATTAATTAAATCGTCTTCCGGCATATCGATTTTGTATTTTCGAATACTCCGACGGGTTTTTATCAAATCCATTATGTTTTCCATGTTAATTTTTATTAATAATTCATCACTCAATTGTTATTTTAGCATGCTCATCAAATCATGGAACTTGTCATTTATCATATTAATCTCTAAAATTCATTTAAAGACATTGCTTTCTAATTCCTAATATATTTTAAATGCAACCAACCGGATACAGCCCATTTCGTCATAGACGTGGTGAAAAGAAGCCATTTAAATTACCTTTTTCTCTTCCAAAGTTTTCCGGTGGGATGAAAAAGTGGATATATATTTTACTAGGAATAATACTTGGTCTCTTTCTGATTTTTTATATATGCCTAGGTGATCTTAGATTTTTTGCAAACCATTATTTAGGACTCACTTTTTTTAATAAAAACTATTTAATAGTTCTTCAGAATAATTATGAGTTGAGGCCTGGGGGAGGGTTTGTTACAGCATATGGAAAAATGGATACCTTACTTGGCTTTCCTACTCATTTAAGTTTTCATAATTCATATGAAATTGATACTGAGACTTATATAACTCCTCCATATCCTCACGAAGATCTATTAAAAAATGAATGGTACGAAGGTTATACATTCCGTGATGCTAACTGGGATCCTCATTTCCCAAATGCCGCTGAGGAACTCAAAACGTTTTATCAATTGAAGTTTCCAAGTAATGATGTTGATGGAGTTGTTGTTGTTAATTTTAGTTTTATAGAGGATTTAATTGGTGAGTTGGGTGAGATTGAAGTAAATGAAAAAATTCTGACAAAAAAGAATTTATTCGGAGAGCTTGAATTTGAAGTTAATGATATTGATCGTCATAGCGAAGAAGCTCTTGAGGGTAGAAAATCTATTCTATCGGATTTAGCTGGTAACCTTATTACAAAGGCTAAATGGCATCCATTCAAAACTCGTGATGCTGTTGTTAATGCATTGCATAACAAGGATATATATATGTGGATGGATAATAGTATTGAGAGAAGTTTAATTAAAAAAGGTTGGGCAAATAATTTGGAAACCGAAGATGGTATGGATTTTTTAGCTGTAAACATTGCAAATTTAGGTGCAAAAAAAGCTGATAGATATATACAAAAAGAAGTTCATTACTTTGCAAATTTAACCAAAGAAATTCCTGAAATTACAACAGAAGTAACAATTAGATATCCTGGTTATAAAAATACATATTCAGATGATTATAAAGGATACTTGAGGGTATTAGTGCCAAAAGGTGCAGATATTGATGCGGATTTAATTGATGCCACAGTTACCGAAGAGGATAATTACAAAGTTCTAGGAACTAAAATTATTGTTCCTGCTGGTAGTAAAAGTACTATTACTTATACTTACACATTACCTCGTACATTTTTGAATGGTACTGATTACAAGCTGAGGGTTATAAAACAGTCCGGAGATAACAAACATTACTTCTTAAATTTTGAAACTGCATCTGATCATGCACTAGAAAGTGAAACACTAGTAACTTTAGAGAATCGGGCTTCATGGTCTGGAATGCTAACAAATGATGAGGATTTCTTGTTAGAGATTCTTCCAGATGAAACTGCTCCATACCCAATAGAACAGGTTTTTGAAGCTCTCAATACTATTAGTATCTATTGGAGTGAGCCAATTGATAAGACATCAGGAAGTGATTTAAATAATTTCTCTATCTTTGATAAAAATACCGTTTATCCTAATGTAACAGATGAAGTTAAGGTTGGTCTTGCGGAAGTAGTTGGTGAAAATATTATCAAACTTGAGCTTGAAGGTGTTACAAATCAACCACTTGAAAGATATCAAATTGAAATGGTGGGAATAAAAGATACTTCTGGTAATGTAATTAATCCTATTCCAAAAATAATTACAGCTGTTCAAAGGATTCAGGAAAAAACTGAAGAAAGTGCAATTCCTACCAGTAGTCCTTTTAGTTTAAACTAAGCTGTATAAGCCTCGAACAAAGGATTGATATCAATGTTTGAAATATCGTGCTTTGCTAGTGGACCGTTTTCAAATTGAGGTTGAGTATCTTCGTATACATCACGTTCCTCTTGGTAAAAAAGGCCAATTGGGAATTTCTCTGGTTGTTCATATGCTCTTTTTAATGCTGCATCTTTATCAGATGGATCATGACCAGATTCTTCTAATACATAAGTTTTATCTTGATAATATGCATAACCTTTTATCTTGTCCCATGTTACACAAGGTTGGATTATATCGATTAATGCGAAGCCTTTATGCTCGAAAGCTTGTTTGATAAGATTTGTAAGATGAGGAAGATTACCTGCATAACCACGAGCAACGAATGAACCACCTGCAGAGATAGCGAGTGCGATTGGGTTCACATCTGGATCTGGTGCACCAAATGGAGTAGATGGTGATATACATCCTTTTTGAGAAGTTGGAGAAGCCTGCCCCTTTGTGAGACCATATACAGTATTGTTACCAACTATATAAACAATGTTTGCGTTACGACGTACTGCATGAATAAAATGCCCCATTCCAATTCCGTAAGCATCGCCGTCTCCGGACCAAGCGAGAACGTTGAGTTTGTGATTTGCTAGCTTTACACCAGTTGCAAAAGGTACCGGCCTCCCGTGGAGAGTAAGAACACCATAACAACTAGTCCAATAAGGAGCACTTGCACCGCACCCTATCCCACCAATCCAAGCAGTTTCATCAGGATTGTAATCGAGCTGAGCTAGAGCTTGTTTAATAGCCATATCAATTGCAAAATCTCCACATCCTGCACACCAGTTTGGTTTTCCGAGTTTACTTTGATAATCGTTGATTGAACGAGTCATAATTATTAGTTTAGAGTTTTTAGAACCTTTTCTACAATTAAATCGGCGGTAAATGGACGTCCGGAGAAATCAAGAATTTTATCTTCAATATTAACCCCTGTTTTTTCGCGGATAAGCCCACCAAGTTGACCTGAGCTATTTGCTTCTACTAGCATTGGATGCTTAGCATTTTCAAGAATTTCTTTTACACCATTTTGGAAAGGGCTCAAATATTTAATATGAATTAGATTTGCTGATATTCCTTCGTTTTGAAGTAGTGTGAGTGATTCTACTACTGCTACGTAAGTAGACCCCCAACAAACCAATGTTACATCTGCTTCTTTTTCGCCTTCGATCATTACAAGGGGAAGTGTTTCAAGGCATGTATCAAGTTTTCTCATTCGTCTTAGTTGAATGGCATTTACCTCTGGAATTAGCTCTGTGAAATATCCATCTTCGCGATGTTCATAAGAAGATGCACTGTGGGCACCACCTTTCTGACCTGGAATCGAACGAGGAGGAATTCCATCTGGGGTATCCTCAAAGCGCTTAAAACTTTCGTCTATTTCTGATTCAACCATTAGTTTCCCACGATCAATTTCAAAGTTTTCAGTATTAATTTTCGGTAAATTTACTGAATTCATTGCAAGATATTTTTCCATCAAAACTATTACTGGGCATTGGAATATTTCAGCTAGATTAAAGGCTTCAAAACCCATGTGGAAAGCTTCTTCATGAGTACCGGGAGCTAAAACTATTTTAGGAAAGTCACCCTGACCTGCATGGAGCACCTGCCGAAGATCACCCTGACCTGTACGAGTAGGAAGACCTGTAGATGGACCTGGACGTTGGACTTCAAAAATCACGACTGGCGCCTCTATCATTCCAGATAAGGAGATAGCCTCTGTCATGAGTGCAAAACCACCACCAGAAGTAGCTGTCATAGACCTAGTACCGGCATAACCAGCTCCAATAGCCATATTAATTGCAGAAAGTTCGTCTTCTACGTGATTAACTGAAATATTATAGTCACGAGCGTGCTTAGCCATAAAATGCAAAATCCCAGAGCTTGGAGTCATTGGATATTCAGAAACAAATTTGCATCCAGCTTTTATTGCACCCATACATGCGAGCATACTTCCATCGGCCATAAATGTTTCTGGAGACTCTCTGTCCTCTAGAAAAAATGGAAAGTTGTCATCAAAATGCTCATTCACATAATGATACCCAGCTTCTACAGCTAGGATGTTGCTTTCAATTATTTTATCGCCTTTTTTAGCAAATTGCTTTTTGAGAAGTTCATGAAGTGCATTTACTGGATGATCCAAAAGACTTAGTAAAGCTCCAACTCCAACTACATTTTTAGCTAATTCCATTCCCACTTTTTCTTTTGCAATTTTGCGTAATGGAACCGGATAAAGATTTATGTCGTCTCTTTCAACCGTACTGGTTTCTGGATCATAGATTAAACCTCCACCTGGGACAATGTTGTCTAGGTATAAGTCTGTAGTTTCATCGTCTAGAGCTAAAACTAGATCATATTTGTTGTCATGACAATTTACTGGCTTTTCACTTATGCGAATTTGGAAAGTATTGTTATATCCCTTAATCACATTTTGAATTTCAGCAGCAGTATGAAAGTATAATCCAGCCTTCATACATAGGTGTGAGATGAGTGACCCAGGCAGATCTATTCCCTCCCCTGCCTTTCCACCAATCATAATATTAAGCTCGTTGATTTTTTTTGGTAAATTCATGTTCTAATTCTACTTTTTTTATATAAGTAATACAAGGTTTTCAGGTTTACTTTTTGTCTAAAATTTACTAGAATTTCTTAGCTGACTCTTATTTTTCATTTTGTATACAGGGCTCAGTGAAGATGTATTAAAGCGAAATGAAAAATTATAAATTCTAAATAATTATGGATCCTTATAAGGCACTAGGAATAGATAAAAAAGCATCAGAACAAGAAGTTAAACGAGCTTATCGTAAACTTGCTCATAAATATCATCCAGATAAGGGTGATGGAGGTGATGATAAGAAATTTAAAGAAGTAACTGAGGCTTACGAAATTATTGGTGATAAACAAAAACGTGCCCAATACGATCAATTTGGTAATATGGGTGGAGGAGCAGGTGGCCCTGGAGGAGGTTTTGGTGGTTTTGACTTTGGTGGTTTCCAAAATGTTAATGTAGATTTTGGTGGAGGAGGTTTTGGTGATATTTTTGATACCTTTTTTGGTGGAGGTGGTAATGGAAGATCTAAACAAGGAGGACCTTCTAAGGGTAGTGATATAGAAATGGTTATTCAACTTAGGTTTGAAGAAGCTATTTTTGGTACTACAAAAGAAATCGAAATATCAAGATATGTTACATGTACACACTGTAAGGGTAATGGCGCAGAACCCGGTAGTAAGCTAGTTAATTGTGATGACTGTAAAGGAACTGGTCAAAAGGTTCAGATTCGAAGAACTCCACTTGGACAGATTCAGACTGCTGCTGTTTGTTCGGATTGTAATGGAACTGGAAGAATTCCAGAAAAGAAATGTTCAAAGTGTCACGCAGAAGGACGAGTGCTTGAGAATGCTAAGATAAATGTTAAGGTTCCTGCTGGAATTCATGATCAAGCGGTTATTAGACTTAGGGATAAGGGTGAAGCTGGTATGCAAGGAGGAACATATGGTGATTTATTTGTTCATGTGAGCATTGTTCCAAGTAATGAATTCGAACGAATAAATAATGATATACATAATAAGCAAAGTATTCATATGCTCCAGGCAGTAATGGGCGATGAAGTAAAGATTGCAACCGTACACGGTGATGTAACCTTAAAAATTCCTCATGGAACGCAAAGTGGTAAAGTATTTAAAATTAGTGGAAAAGGTGTTCCAAGGGTTGGATCAGACACTTTTGGAGATCATTATGTAAAAATAATTGTAGATATTCCTGAAAAACTCTCCAAAAAAGAAAAGGAACTATATAACAATCTTATAGAAGAAACTCAACTAGATATTAAGCCTCAAAACAAAGGCTTATTTGGATAATATAATACTAATAAACGATATTAAGATATGAAATCTCATAAATATTCACTTCAACCAAGTTCACCGTTTCCAAAATATCTTGGTTTTATAGTACTTATTGTTTTTGTATTTATTCTTGGATGGAATGTAGGATCAAATCACTCTAATCAAGGTACATTAAATTCAAGAAATTATGTTACTAACTCAGAAGGTGAAGTTGAGAATATAGATATGAAGCTCTTTTGGGATGTGTGGAATTTACTAAATAATAAATATGTAGATCCATTTGTTTTTAGTACTCAGGATATGGTCTATGGATCAATTCACGGTATGGTAAGTGCTCTTGATGACCCATATACAACTTTTATGACTCCAAAGGAAAATAAGGAATTCCAAGATAATTTGGAGGGGACTTTAGAGGGTATTGGAGCTGAACTTACACTTCGTCATGGCTTACTTACCGTAGTGTCACCATTACGAAATTCTCCTGCAAAGAAAGCTGGATTATTACCTGAAGATATTATCTATAAAATTGATGGAGAGCTTGTAAATGATATGAATCTAGATGAAGCTGTTAGGAAGATTAGGGGGGCAAAGGGAACTCCTGTTACCTTAACAATAGTTCGTACAACAACTGAAGATACAATCGATATTAAGATTGTTAGAAGTACTATTAATGTAAATAGCGTTGAATGGAAAATGGATGATGAAATTGCCATTATTGAACTTAATCAATTTGGAAATAACACCAAACAGGAATTTAATAAAGCTATCAATGAGATCTTAAATAAAAGGCCAACCGGAATAGTTCTTGATCTTAGATACAATGGTGGAGGTTATTTAGATGGTGCAGTTGATATTACTTCTGAATTTATTGAAAAGGGTAAAGTTGTAACCATTAAAAAGCGTAACCCTGAAGAGAATGAGGCTATTTATGTAAACGGAAGAGCAAGGGTGGCCAACATCCCTTTAGCAGTACTTATTAATAAAGGTAGTGCTTCTGCTTCTGAAATAGTTGCAGGTGCAATTCAGGATCATGAACGAGGTATTGTGATAGGAGAGCAAAGTTTTGGAAAAGGTACTGTACAAGAAGTGGATCACTTAATTGGTGGATCAAGCCTTAGAATTACAATTGCTAAATGGTTCACTCCTAATGATACTAACATTACAGAAACAGGTATTACTCCAGATGTGGAAATAGAAAGAACTGCTGAAGACTACGAAAACCAGTCTGATCCTCAGCTGGATGCGGCATTGGAGCATCTCAGAAAATAAACTAGAACTTTATAGAGCTGTCACTGTCACTCCGGGCTTGACCCGGAGTCTTCTTGGTTCTTATTCTTCGTTATAATACATCCTCTGAAAGTATTAGCTTATCCCCTATTTGGATATCCAGCTCATCAGTTATTCCGGAGGTGATTTCAAGGACGTATTTAGATTTATATGTAGGTGTGTAATGCTTACAGGTGTTTTCCTCATTGCATGGAGGTGCTTCTTTTTCTATAAAATTAATTATTCCTTTCTCATTCAAAAATAATATATCGATTGGAATAAGCATATTTTTCATCCAAAAGTTTGGCTGAATT